>Ga0364921_10024_pt1 | contig 66053 bp, 69 predicted proteins | sample ExccelJu500001D3_2_FD_206956 | JGI IMG/M metagenome (GOLD analysis project Ga0364921, IMG submission 206956) | Enriched cells from Trout Bog Lake Hypolimnion, Wisconsin, USA - BchlTB.June20.5000.01.D3 | ecosystem: Environmental > Aquatic > Freshwater > Lake > Hypolimnion/Profundal zone | place...
GCTTCGGTGGCATCCATTGGAATCCAGTTCGGTCCCACAGTATCTGCAGGTCTGACTTTCTGTCTCCTTTTCATTGCCACAAACAGAACAAATCACAATTTGCCCCAGTACCAAAAAATTTTATGACGGCAGGGGCTCTGCAGCCCGGAAAAGTTCGCTCAATTCCCTTTCAAATCCTCCGTACGGAGAGCGTGTGCTCCATTTGTCGGAGATGCTGGATGACCACCTGCAGGTGACTCAGATTTTCCACTTCAATGGCAATGCGGAGATCAGCGATATCATCGGGCAGGGTATGGGCCGATATATCGACGATATTGACATTATCCGAACTGATGGTCGAGCTTATATCTGCAAAAATTCCGCGCTTGTTCTCAGCCGTAACATGAAGTTCGACACGATGCAGCCCCTGGTTCTTTCCTGACCAGGAGACCTCAAGCCAGCGGCGGGGATCGGTGCTCAGGAGGTTGACGCATCCCACCTTATGTATGGAAACCCCGCGACCCGTTGTGATAAAGCCGACAATGGGGTCACCAGGGACAGGATTGCAGCACTGGCTGATCTTAATCAGCATATCGTCAATGCCGTCGATACGGATCGTAGATCCCCCGCCCTGCTGCCCTCCCTCCGAAGACTGCGGCGCCGACACCATCATCTGGGCAATCTGCTCGGGAGCCAACTCCTGGCTAAATGATTCCTTTTCCTCCAAGAGTTCAGGTGGTTGTAAAAAACGAATAAGGTTCTGGACCGTGATAGCTCCGCTGCCTACCTTGGTCAACATTTCATCCAGGGTGTTGCAGTGCAGCTGTTTCAAAAGCAATCGGATGTGACCGCCTTTGACCATCTTTTTCAGGGTCGTCTCATTCTTTTTCAGCTCCCTCTCGCAAATCTCCCGGCCAAGTTTCAAAGCCTTTTCATTCTCTGCCTTTCTCAGCCATGATCGAATCCTGGCCCTTGCCCTGCTGGTCCTGACGATTTCCAGCCACCCCCTTCTAGGAGTCTGGCTGGGCGAGGTGATGATCTCGACAATATCGCCGTTCTGCAATTGATATTTAAGCGGCACAAGACGATTATTGACCTTGGCCCCAACGCAGTGGTCGCCAACCTCCGAATGCACCGCATAGGCAAAATCAATAGGGCAGCTCTTCTGAGGAAACTCTTTCACCTCTCCACCAGGGGTAAGCGCATAGACATCCGGCTCGTACAACTCGCCGCGGACGCTTTCCAGAAACTCTCTGGGGTCTTCGACATCCTGAAAGGAATTGACAAGCTTTTTCAAGCCCTTGAAAAGCTTTGCATCCCGGCTGTCTACCTTCTGTCCCTCTTTATAGGCCCAATGGGCGGCAACGCCCTCCTGGGCAACCCGGTCCATAGTCTCAGTGCGAATCTGAATCTCGATGAAATTATCACGGGGACCCACCACCGTTGTGTGCATCGATTGATAGTTATTGGACTTGGGAACCGAGATAAAATCCTTGATACGGCCGGGAACCGGCGCCCAATCGGCATGCACAACACCAAGGGACTCATAGCAATCCTTGACGGTTTCGACAATTATCCTGAAGGCAACTTTGTCATAAACCTTGTCCAGCGGGATATTCTGGGCAAGAATTTTCTTGTAGATGGAATAGAGATGCTTAGGCCTGCCGATGATGCGAATCGGATGGATGTCGCTTTCGGCCAACTTCTGTTGCAGGATAGAAATAACCTCATCGACATACTGCTGCCGCTCGGCCAACGAACTTTCCATCTTTGCGGAAAGTTCACGAAATTCGTCGGGAAAGAGAAACCTAAAGGCCAGGTCCTCCAACTCCCGCTTCAACCAGTCGATACCAAGTCTGCTGGCCAGCGGGGCATAGAGATCCATTGTCTCCTGAGCAATATCCCGTTGAACATCTCTTGCCACATGATCAAGCAGGCATAAATCCTGCAAACGGTCGACAAGCTTGACCAGCAACACCCGGATATCGGCAGCAATTGCCAGAAGCATCTTCCGGACATTTTCTGCCTGATGGGTCAGCTTGTTGTTATAATGGACATTTGTAATCCGAGTAGATCCGGCAACGATGCCAGCTACTCCATCACCGAACCTTTCCTTCAACTGTTCAATTGTGAGCCCTTCTTTCAAGACTCCGTGCAACAGGCCTGCAAGGATCGTGTCCAGATCCAGATGCATGGACGCCAAGGTGCTGGCAACAGCGAGAGAATGTGCGATATAGGGTTCGCCAGAGAAATGCTTCTTGCCCGAATGCACCTCCAAAAGCAGTTCCCATGCATCATCAATAATGGCCGGGTCGACATCCTGCAGATAATTGCCGACCAGGACCTTCAAGCCATTGGGGCTGACTGTCGTTGCTTTGGTCATCAGAAGTTCCGTCAATATCCGGCAATCTCGCCTGCAATTCGTTCCTGCAGGACATCCGGGAGAGCCTGGAGGTCCACCTCTTCGGTAAACCCGTCACGTCTCCGCCTGATTTCCACCATCCCGTCCTTGCTGAACCGTTTCCCGATCATGATCCGGAAGGGAATGCCCAGGAGGTCTGCGTCCTTAAACTTGGAGCCCGGTCTCTCGTCGCGGTCGTCAAGAAGCGTCTCTACTCCAAGTCCCAGCAACCTCTGGTAGGAGTCTTCCGCAGCCTTCGTTATGGCCTCATCCTTACAGTCCAGATTGAGAATTATGGCCTTAAACGGTGCCAGAGGGACGGGGAAGATGATCCCGTTCTGGTCATGGTTCTGCTCAATGGCGGCAGCCACCACACGAGTGATACCGATTCCGTAACAACCCATTACAAAAGGTTTTTCCTGGCCGTCACTATCCTGAAAGAATGCCTTCATGGACTCGGAATATTTGGTGCCCAGCTTGAAGATATGCCCTACCTCGATCCCTTCGGTCAGCGCCAGAGGACCGCCACAGCACGGACACGGATCATCGGTGGTGACCTTTCTCAGATCGGCAACGGCCTCGACAGTGAAGTCACGCCCCATATTGACCTGGATAAGATGATGGTTTTTCTCGTTGGCGCCAACGACGAAATTTTGCATTCTTGTGATTTCCTGATCGGCAACCACCCTGATAGAAATCCCGACAGGACCAAGATACCCGGTAGGCACGCCTGTAGCATCAAAGACCTGCTTGTCATCGGCCAGTTCCACATCTGCGGCCCCCAGCAGGTTCTTCAACTTCACATCCTGGACCTCCCGGTCGCCCCGGACCAAGACGGCCACCGGCTGGCCATCAGCCAGATACACCAGGGTCTTGACCAGATCAGTGGCGGCGATATCCAGGAACTCGCAAACCGCATCCACCTTTCGTTGTCCCGGCGTCTCTTTCTTTTGCATCGGAAGCAGCTCCACGACCGAAGGATCTTCGGCGGGCAGCCGGATCGCCGCCTTCTCCAGATTGGCGGCATAATCGCAACTCCTGCAGACGACGATTGTGTCCTCGCCGGTCTTGGCCAAGACCATGAACTCATGGGAGAAACTGCCGCCGATAGTGCCGGAATCCGCCTCTACAGCTCTGAACGCAAGTCCGCAACGGGTAAAAATCCGTTTGTACGCCGCAAACATTTTTCCGTAGGCAATCTCGGCCATGGCATCGCTGACATCGAAGGAATAGGCATCCTTCATAAGGAATTCGCGGCCGCGCATCAAACCGAAACGAGGTCTGATCTCATCGCGGAATTTGGTTTGAATCTGATAGAGGTTGAGGGGGAGCTTGCGGTAGGAGTGGATCTCCCGCCTGACAAGATCCGTGATCACCTCTTCATGGGTGGGGCCAAGACAGGATTCCCGGTCATGGCGGTCCTTGAAGCGAAGCAGTTCCGGTCCGTATTTTTCATATCTGCCCGTCTCCTTCCAAAGATCAGCCGGCTGGACAATGGGAAGTGCCAGTTCCTGGGCGCCAGCCCTGTTCATCTCTTCCCGCACGATCTGTTCGACCTTTCTGATAGCGGCAAGTCCCAACGGCAGATAGGAGTAGACACCGGATGTAAGTTTTCTGATAAAACCCGCCCTCAACATCAACCTGTGGCTTATAACTTCAGCATCGGCAGAATTCTCTTTCAGGGTCGGTAATAAAATCTGTGAATAACGCATAGCATTAAAAGGAATAGTCTAAGATTTACGAAGATTTACTTGAAATAGTCAAACGAAGATGAACAATCTTCCCTGCATAATATACGACCACCCCGTCAAACGCAAACCGAACATCGGGGCGTTTCGTCTTTCATCATACAAGCCCCTTACAGGCTGTGCGATTTTTCATGCCATTCGGACTCGATTGCCTTTAACTCCTCAAGAAAACACTGCAAAAGGTCCTCTTCGGCCACTTTTTTATAGAGGACACCCTTCTTGAAGATGATCCCTACACCATTGCCTCCGGCAATCCCTATATCGGCCTCCCGTGATTCGCCGGGACCATTCACGACACAGCCCATGACCGCCACCTTGATCGGGGCGGTCATAGTCTGAACATAGCGCTCGACCTCCGAAGCCAGCGAAAAGAGGTCAATACGCGTCCGGCCGCAAGTGGGGCAGGAAATCAGTTCCGGACCGCGCTCCCGGATCTTCAGGGAACGCAGCAGTTCAAAGCCGACCCGAATCTCCTCCACAGGATCCCGGGTCAGCGAGATCCTCAATGTGTCCCCTATCCCCTCGGACAGCAGGATTCCCAGAGCCACGCTGGACTTGACGGTGCCTGCTATAAGTCCCCCCGCCTCCGTCACCCCGAGATGAAGCGGATAATCCGTACGCCGGGAAAGCTGCCTGTACCCGCTGATGGTGGTCAGGGTATCGGAAGATTTAATGGAGATCTTAATTTCATAAAACCCCAGGTCCTCCAGAAGCCGGACGTTGCGCAAGGCGCTTTCGATGAGGGCCTCGGGGTTTTCAGGGCTGGGATATCCGTGTTTATTCAGCAGGTCCTTCTCAATAGATCCGCTGTTCACCCCGACCCGGATCGGCACATGATGCTGTTTTGCGGCTGCAACAACCCGGGCCAGTTTTTCAGGCCCGCCCAGATTGCCGGGATTGATCCGAATGGCCTGGGCGCCATTTTCCATAGATGCCACAGCCAGACGATGGTCGAAATGGATATCGGCAATCAGCGGTATGGCTATTGCATCCCGTATGGGACGCAAGGCAAGGGCAGCCTCTCTATCTATGACAGCGACCCGGATCAGCTCACAGCCCGCCAACTCAAGGGCATGAATCTGAGCCAGGGTGGCCGGCACATCCCTGGTGTCCGTATTGGTCATTGACTGCACCGCAATGGGATATGCTCCGCCAATGCCTACTTCGCCTATCCGAATCTCCCGGGTCTGCCGTCTCTTGATCATTCTCCCCCTCCCCTTGCCTGATTATGCCTGGCCTGAAGACTCAATTCCGCATCAGAGGCTCGGACATAGAATGGTACGGCCGTTGCCGGATCAAGGGTCCGATTATTCTGCAGATGCAGGCCGCCCAGCAAACCTATGACTGCAGCGGAGGGGTAATGCAGATGAACCGGGGCAAGTTCGACTCTATCACCGCCCTCAGTCTGCCATTGCTCCCCGTAGGCCAGCACTCCGTCACCAACGATGAGCACGGATTCTCCGATCATGCCCATCAGCTTGCGCGGGTCAACGGCAATAATCTCGCTGATCCTGTTGGGCACGCCCGAGGCGTCTGCGCGATAGAAGGCGACATAGACTTCTCTTTTCCGGGCATCGAGGGCTGCGCATATCAATCGAGGAGTCCTGCAGTTTCCCGCCAGGGCATCCAGAGTCGTGACGCCTGTCAGCGGCTTTCCGGCAGTGACAGCCAGTCCTTTGGCCGTGGCAAGACCGATCCTGAGCCCGGTAAAACTGCCGGGCCCCAGGCCAACGGCCAGGCCATCAATCATGGACCAATCCAATTCGGTTTCGGAGAACAGCCAATCAATAGCAGTGAGGAGCCTCCGGGAATGCGTCATCCCCCCATTAAGGCAAAGAGAGGCCAGGACGCCTCCCTGCGTTATCGTCCCGGACGTCAACGCCAGTGTACAGCAGGCTGTTGACGTATCAAGAGCCAGAATCAGAGGTTTTTGTCCATCCATTACTTAAAGAGCCTGAGGATATCGTTATAGAAGACAAAAAACATCAACGTCCCGAGGAAGGCGATACCGATCTTCTGGGCGATCACTTGCGCCTTCTCATTCAATGGCCTGCGGCTGATCCCCTCAAAAGTCAGAAACACCAGATGGCCACCGTCAAGGACTGGAATGGGAAGGAGGTTTAAAACGCCCAGATTGACACTGAGCAGGGCTGTGAACGAGGTGATGTTAGCCCACCCAGCCCTCATCTGCTCCCCGGCCAACTGGGCAATCAGAATCGGCCCGCCGAGTTCAGAGGCTGGAACGATCCTCTGCAGGATCTTGACGATACCCATCACCGTCAAAGAGATGAACATCCAGGTCTGACGTAAAGCCTCTTTGAAGGCCTGGAACGCATTCACCCGTGAATAGACGATCCCGTCATCCTTCGTTATACCGATCATATACCGTTTTTCAACCACTTCGCCGAAGATACTTTTCACATCATCGATGGCGGGCGTTGCCTGTACTTCAAGGAGTTCTGCGCCGCGTTGCAACTGGATGGTCAGCGGTTTACCGCCGCTGTCCTTGACGCCGTTCAGGACATCCTCCCATTTACTGGTATCCCGTCCGTTGATCTTCAGAATTGTATCTCCAGGTTTAATGCCGGCAAACGCAGCGGCAGAATTCTCTGCGACCTTGCCGACCTTGGAATTATCGACACCCACAGGAAGTCCGGCGATGGAATAAATCAGGAAAAAGAGAAAAACGGAAAAAAGGAGATTAAACAGCGGTCCAGCCAGAACAATACAGAAGCGCTGCAGGACAGGCTTATGGGCAAACGATCGCTGGCGGTCTTCCGCTTGAATATTCTGCTCGTCAGGGTTCTCTCCCAGCATTTTCACGTATCCTCCCAAAGGAAATGCCGAAAGAAGATACTCGGTTTCACCGAAAATCTTGCCGACAACTTTCGGACCGAACCCCAAGGAAAACTTCAGCACTTTCACCCGAAACAGTTTGGCCAGGAGAAAATGACCAAATTCGTGGACAAAGATTAAAATGCCAAGAACAACTATGAAGGAAATGACTGTATTCATGAAAGGATCATTAAGAGTAAAGGTGGTTTAGCAAAAGTATAGTCATGATACAAAAACTTGCCAATCCGCGTCATGACCGTGAAGACAATTCCTCGACTATTTTCCTGGCCTCCATGCGCGCACCCAGATCCGCTGCCAGAATATTTTCCAGGCTGTCCTCCTGGGTACTGTCCATTTTCTCCATCGTCAGGGAAACCACGGGGACAATCGAAGTGAAGCCTATCCGTGAAGCGAGAAAGGCCTCAACGGCCACCTCATTGGCTCCATTCAGAACGGCAGGCATGATCCCGCCCTGCCGGATAGCATCAAAGGCCAGATTCAAGGCTGGAAATTTGTCGAGATCGGGCTCATAAAACTGGAGATCACCGCATTGAGACAGCCGGAGTTTTTTCAATCCCAGACACAGACGTTTCGGATAGGAGAGTGCATAGGCGATAGGAACGCGCATATCCGGTACGCCAAGCTGGGCAAGGACGGAACCATCATGGAACTCGACCAGGGAATGAACAATGGACTGCGGGTGAATAACGACTTCAATCATTTCAAGAGGGACGTCAAAAAGCCATTTTGCCTCGATGACTTCAAGGCCCTTATTCATAAGCGTGGCGGAATCTATGGATATTTTTCTTCCCATGTTCCAGTTGGGATGCGCCAGAGCCTGGTCGGGTCCCGCCTGGTCGAGTTCCTCTTGCGACTTTTCCCGAAAAGGCCCCCCCGATGCAGTCAGAATAATCTTTTCCAAATCTTCTTTTCTTCCGCCTTCGAGAGCTTGAAAAATGGCACTGTGCTCGGAGTCAACGGGCAGCAACCGCACCCCTTTTCTCCGGACAGCCTCCATGACCAGCCTGCCTGCCATTACCAGTGTTTCTTTATTGGCCAGTCCGATATCCTTCCCGGCATCAATAGCTGCAAGGGTAGGAATGAGACCAGCAGCTCCGACAATTGCCGATATAGTCATGTCGGCATCAGGCAGTGAAGCCACAAGTTCGTTCCCTGATTCTCCCCAGACAACCTTGCTCCGCCATTCATCCGGCAGCACTGAACAGAGGCTATCGGCATGCTCGGCGTCAAGAACCGAAACAATCTTTGGCCTGAATTCAAGGATCAAAGGCTTCAACAACGCAATATTGCGTCCTGCTGCAAGACCGACGATGCAGTATTGCTGCGGAAACTGGCGAATCACATGCAGAACATTTAAACCGATTGAACCAGTTGCTCCAAGGAGCGATATTCGTTTCATTATCGACTGGCCATTAAGAGCAGATAATAGAGAAAAGGTCCCGCTAAAAGGATGGAATCCATCCGGTCAAGCATGCCTCCATGTCCGGAAAATATGGTGCCCGAGTCCTTGATGTTGGTTCCCCGTTTCATAACAGATTCGGTTAAATCACCAACAATACCAACACCTACCAGCAGAGCGGAAATCAGTATGAGGAACAGCCAGTTGACCGACGTGAGGAGAAACGATGCAAAAAAAACAGCCAAAGCAATCCCGGCAGCCACTCCTCCGACAACACCTTCGATGGTTTTCTTCGGGCTGATATTGGGACAGAGCTTGGTCCTGCCGAAAATCCTGCCGCAATAGTAGGCACCCGAATCCGATCCGGCGGTAATAGAAGAGAGGACAATCAACCAGGATGGACCTTCGGGCAATTTCCAGAGTAGAATCAGGTGGGACATCAGGAATCCGACATAGAAAAGCCCGAGGACATAACGGCTAAAGGTATCGAAGATATCTGTAATAAAACGAAAATTATAGAGAACGTACAAGGAGATCAAAAGGAACGACAGAAAAAGTCCCCCGTTCAAACCCCGGTTGCCGTAGAAACCGGAAGCCAAAACCGGAAGTACCAGTATGCTGCACACGACGAGTTTCTGAGAACGGCCGATCCCATCCGGATCGGCCATTTTCAAGAATTCCATTCCCCCAATAACAGCGATGAGGCTCATTACCCCAAAGAACAGGGGAAACGGCCCCAGCAAGAGGAGCAGCAACCAGCTGCCAGCCAATACCAAACCGGGTAGAGTCCGCTTCATGGATCAGTTTTTTGTAATTGGGCGCCAGTCTTGCCAAAACGACGCTCGCGATTCTGAAAATCGGCAATAGCTTCAAGAAACTGCTGCTTCTTGAAATCCGGCCACATGATATCAGTAAAATAGATTTCAGAATAAGAGGCTTGCCAGAGAAGGAAATTGGACAACCTCGCCTCTCCGCCCGTACGAATGAGAAGATCAGGGTCGGCAAGACCTGCGGTATACAAGTAGTTTGAGATGGTCTCACTGGTAATCGCACCTGGAGACAATTGCCCTTGAAGGCATTTCTCTGCAAGAATTTGGACAGCTCTGACGATCTCGTTTCTGGAACCGTAACTGAGCGCAAGATTGAGGATAAGACTCGTATTGCCTGCAGTCTTATGTATGGAGTCCTGCAGAGCAGAACGTACCCGATCCGGGAGCTTTGACATATCCCCAATAGAGATAAGACGGATGTCATTTTTCAACATCCGTGTGAGTTCAGAAGTCAGATAGGTGTAAAGAATGGACATCAAGCCTTTAACTTCATTGGCCGGTCTATTCCAGTTCTCCGTGGAAAAGGCGTAAAGGGTCAAAATTTTAATCCCTATTTCCCTTGATGTCTCCACGATAGCACGAACTGAATCAGCCCCGGCCTTATGCCCGAACAATCGTGGCTTATTCCGTTTTTCAGCCCATCGTCCGTTTCCATCCATGACGATTGCTACATGCTGAGGTAAGCGTTGTGAGTCAATAAGGGGATAAGTGGGCATGAGAAGAAATCAGTGACGAAATTTTAGTAAAAACCTGCGCCTGGAATAACCAATCTCTCCCGACGGCATGCATCAAGACAAAACTCGCCCCCTTCACACCTCCAGAACTTCCTTCTCCTTGGAAAGGGTAATTGTGTCTATCTGCTTAACAAAATTATCAGTTTCCTGTTGGGCATCTTCTTGAAATTTAAACAATTCGTCCTCAGAGATTTCTTTATCCTTTTTTTGTTTCTTCAGAACGTCAATGGCATCCCTGCGAATATTTCTGATTGCAACCCTGAATTCCTCAGCAACCTTCTTCACCTGCTTAACCAGATCTTTCCTTCTTTCTTCTGTGAGTTGCGGTATATTCAAGCGAACAATTTTCCCATCACTGATGGGGGTCAGACCAATCCCTGATTTGAGGATAGCCTTCTCTATGGCTGGAAGCATTTGGGGGTCCCACGGTTGAATGGCAATCATCCTGCTCTCGGGGATGGTCAGCGTTCCCACCTGATTGAGTGGGAGAACACTGCCATAAGCAACAACGGAAATATTATCAAGAAGAGAGAGTGAGGCACGACCAGTGCGGACCTTGGACAACTCATACTTAAAGGTCTCAATACTCTTTTCCATCTTTTCCGCCATTTCAAAAACCACGTCATTCATAGGTCACCTTAACAACAATATACAGGGGTTACGGATACTATTTTCGGCAAATCATGCTCCCGACATGCTCACCACATACCGCCTTTTTGATGTTTCCCGGCACATTCATGTTCAAAACAATGATAGGCTTATTATCGTCCTTGGCAAGAGCAATTCCGGTGGCATCCATCACTTTCAATCCCTTCATCAGGATATCATCATAACTCAGTCTTTCAAACTTGACCGCATCCGGGTTGGTTACAGGATCCTTATCATAGACGCCGTCGACCTTGGTTGCCTTGATAATGAGGTTTGCATCAATCTCCAACGCTCTCAGAACTCCGGCGGAATCGGTTGTAAAATAGGGATTTCCGGTGCCGGCGGCAAAAATAACCGCCCGCCCCTTCTCGAGATGCCTTGTAGCCTTTCGTCGTATGTACGGTTCACATACAGATTGCATCGGAATCGCAGACATCACCCGGGTAAAGACCCCCTTTCGCTCCAAGGCATCCTGAAGGGCAAGACTGTTCATAACCGTTGCCAGCATACCCATATTATCAGCTGTTGTCCGGTCCATGCCTTTACTGGCACCCGCGACCCCCCTGAAAATATTACCAGCGCCTATGACCAGCCCTGGCTGAACGCCCATGTCGACGATTTCTTTAATTTCTGCAGCCACATAATCAATAACATCAGTGTTTATTCCGAATGAGTCCTGTCCCATCAGGGCTTCGCCACTGAGCTTCAGCAATATCCTTTTATACTGTGCCTGCATAGCTGCCCTCATCTTGGATTTGTTGGAGTAGATACCTACAGCATGGTGTATCTACCCTGAGGTATGGTCATTTCCCAACCGGTTATTCAACACCAACCTGAAAACGTGCAAACCTCTTAATGGAAATATTTTCTCCCATTTTGCCCACCAACTCATTCAGCAGGTCCTGAATAGAGCGCTCGGGATCTTTGACAAATTTTTGTTCAAGAAGGCAAATGTCAGCCAGATATTTTTCCATCTTTCCGGTAATCATCTTCTCAATAATGTTTTTTGGTTTCCCTGATTCAAGCGCCTGCTGTATGTAGATTTCCTTTTCACGGGACAGAATGTTTTCTGGGACCGCCTCCCGTGTTACAGCAACAGGATTAACTGCGGCTATGTGCATGGCAAGGTCACGGGCAAACCCTCGAAAATCGTCAGTCTTCGCCACAAAATCAGTTTCGCAGTTCAACTCAACCATGACGCCCAGTTTGCCACCCGCATGTATATAGGTCTCAATTACACCTTCGCTTGTTGCCCGTCCTGCGCGTTTTGCAGCCACTGCCAAACCCTTCTGACGGAGAAGGTCAACAGCCTTTTCCATGTCACCGTTCGTATCATTCAGTGCTTTCTTACAATCCATCATGCCTGCGGCGGTTTTATCGCGCAGATCTTTTACCATTTGACTTGTAATGTTCATGGTACCTCCATTTTTCACATCAAACGATGTTAATCTTTGAGCAACCTACAAAGAAGTAATTACCAAAAGCCCCTCTGTCAAAAGGGCTAAAATTTTATTAATCAGCAATAAAAGGGGCGGTGACAAACCGCCCCTTAAGCTCACCCGGAATAATGCCGGGCAATTACCTGCAGCCGACACAAGAGCCGTGTTCTTTTATTCAGCAGATTCGTTTTCTTCCTGTACCTTTTGGTACTCGCTATCGCTCATTGCGGCAGCTATGGCCTCATCGGAAGCATTCTCTCCATCCTTTACGGCCTGTCCGCTTAAAATTGAATCGGCAATAAACTTACTAATCAATCTAATAGATCTGATTGCATCATCATTGCCTGGAATCAAATAGTCAATCCCGTCCGGGTCACAGTTTGTATCCGTAATTGCTACTACGGGAATGCCTAATTTTCCAGCCTCATCAATAGCAATAGACTCTTTTTTGGGATCAACCACAAAAAGGACGGTTGGGAGATTGCGCATATCTTTGATACCGCCTACATTTCTCTCAAGCTTAATTCTTTCCTTCTCCATCAAAAGGATCTCTTTTTTCGGAAAGCGATTAATTGAACCATCTGCCTGCATAGACTCGATTAATTTCAACCGATCGATGCTTTTTTTAATGGTCTGGAAATTGGTCATCATACCCCCCAGCCATCTATGGTCGATATAAAACATATTGCAACGCCTGGCTTCTTCGCTGATTATTGCCTGGGCCTGCTTTTTTGTCCCGACAAAGAGAACACTCCCCCCCCTGGCAACCTCATTTGCAACAAAGTCACAGGCACGATCGAAAAGTCGTTTGGTCATATCCAGGTTTATGATATAAATCCCATTACGAGGGCCATAAATATATGGCTTCATTTTAGGATTCCACCGCCTTGTCTGATGGCCGAAATGAAGCCCGGCTTGAAGCATTTCCTTTACAGTTGCATTTTCCATTTTTTCTCCGTTTTCTGGTTTGTCCTCCATCCCTGCATAGATCACACCTGTTAAGTTCACGTGAACCATACGGCGTGACACCAGTACACCTAGGGATGTGTGTATTTAATAACTCATCCGGTAACTTTTCATCACCAACACGTACTTGTGAGGTCAGATCACAACAATGCTGAGCCAACCTCTTGGAATTTATAACCAAAGATTACTTTGAGTTATAAATATGAAGCAAAACATAATAATATACCATCCGTTGAAAAAGAATGCAACTTTTCCAACGGATGAACACGTTATGAAATAAGGGAATATTTATTTTAAAACAAGGTTTGATTTGCCTGTCAAGACAATCTTCAACCATTCAAAACCGAATTTAAGCAATTCAGCATCATCTTTACCGATAGTATTTTTTTGATCTCTTGTCAAAGAGTAGAGTCCAAGGATTTTATGTGCAGCAACATACCTTCTAAACCCATCAATATTGAAGCAAATCATAAAGGCCAACTGCTGTTTAGGCCCCCCAATTTCTTCACCCTTCCAGGGATTGGTAAGGAAAATGCTCTCTATTTCAGCCCACAGGTCATTCATACAATTATACGTATCTACATTTTGATTCCTTATCCATTTTTGAACGGTAAATTGAACTTCCTCTCCATGTCCCAGACAATAGGAATGGTCGGTCAAAAAATAATACTCTTTATGCCTTTTCCGACTTGTATCTCTATCAACTGCACGTTCAAGGGGATACGTCCGGCACGATGAAGGCCTATCCGAATAAACAGCACATCCATTCTGATTCAGAAAAGGACACGCCCGCCTCTCACCTTCGGTAAGTTTCAGCATCAGAGAAGGGAAATAAGGGTTAGCTCCTTTTTTAAGAAATGTATGTTCCCTGAGGAATACTTCCGAATCGAGGCCCACAGCATGTTTCAATCGAATAATATCATAAGGGAAAAGATACATATCGACATTTTTACAGCATTGCGTAAAGCAGGAAAGCCCGGAATGACAATGAAAATTAAATTTTTTATCCCCTAAAGGAATCATATTTTCTGGAAATATTTTCGTCTTCATATCAGCCGGGCTTTACGAAATTTATACTTTCTTGTGAGTGGGTAACGTATGAAATTTCTGATGGAAATATTCTGGACAATGGCAATTCTAAGGCTCTTTGCTTAAAACAAAAAAGCTGACATGAACTTGAAATTCATGTCAGCTTTTATAAACAACGAAGAAATCAGAACTAATTAACTTTTTCTTTAGTTCCAAGATCTTCCTCATATCCAACCAGTTCAATGATTGCCATCGAAGCAGCGTCACCCTGTCTTACACCAGTTCGGATAATACGGGTATATCCTCCATGCCTTTCCTTGAATTGATCTCCAATCTGTTCAAAAAGTTTAGCCACAACCTTTTTACTTCTAATAAAGCTCATCGCTTGACGTCTGGCATGAAGGTCACCTCGTTTAGCCAACGTAATCATCTTCTCAGCTATTGGTCGGACTTCTTTTGCTTTTTCCGCAGTTGTTACAATACGCTCATGCTCAAATAACGACGTAACCATATTTCGGAACATTGCCGACCGATGTGAACTGGAGCGTCCCAAAGCCCGCCCGAATTTTTTATGTCTCATATGATAATCCCTCGACTGATATATTTGCTCAAAAAATAGAAATGTTAATATTACGATTCCGGCTCTTCTTCTTTCCTGGAAACATTAGGCGGCATCCAGTTTTCAAATTTCATCCCTAAGGTGAGATCCATTTCTGAAAGCAATGCCTTGATCTCATTAAGAGATTTCCGACCAAAGTTTTTCGTTTTTAACATTTCCTGATCTGTTTTCTGTGCAAGATCGCCAATAAAATTAATCTCAGCATTTTTTAAACAATTGGCTGATCGCACGGATAATTCTAAATCTTCAACTGGTTTATCCAGAAATGGATTCGGGGGATCATTTCTCTGTCCCTCATCATCACTTGACTCAGGTTCTGCCTTTTCTTCATCAAAATTAATGAATATTGTCAGCTGTTCTTTTAAAATTTTTCCAGCATAAGCCAACGCATTCTCTGGTCGTATGCTGCCATCAGTTTCAATTTCTATTGTCAGTTTGTCATAATCTGTCTGTTGACCGACACGCGCCTGAGATACAACAAATTCAATTCTTTTTATTGGCGAAAATATTGCGTCGATAGGGATCTGGCCAATGACCAGATCATCCTTTACTTGTTTTTCTGCTGGTTGATACCCCTTCCCCCATTCCACATTCATTTCAGCCCGGAAAGGAGTTTCACCTGTAATGGTGCATATTACCTGAGAGGGGTTCATGACCTCAACAAAAGAAGAGCCCTTAATATCTCCAGCTGTTACAACACAAGGCCCAACCTTATCAATGGTGACACTCTGAGAATCCATTGAATTGAGCTTAATACCAACTTGCTTAATATTAAGAATAATTTCGCTAACATCTTCAATAACATCTTTCAATGAGGTAAATTCATGTAGAGCGCCATCAATTTTAACGGTCGTAATAGCCGCTCCCTGAATCGAGGAGAGAAGAACTCGTCTCAAAGAATTTCCTATGGTTGAAGCAAAACCTCTCTCCAATGGCTGGCAGATAAATTTACCATACGAATCCGTATGCGTTTCTTTTTCTACTTCAAGCTTTTCAGGCTTAATCAATTCATGCCAGTTCCGGTAAAAGGGTGCTGCTTCATCGGCAATCTGGGTCATATAAATCCTTCTCTACGTATTTTATCCGCTTTTAAAAAGCGTAATACCTTCAATGAAAGGCTCGTAAGATAAATATAAATCTTAGACTCTTCATAAAAGGCACATTAAATTGGGTATTGCGACATGCCCGGTAAATATATGTCATGCAAACATATAGAAAATTACTTGGAATACAGCTCAACAATCAGATGCTCTTGAATGGGCATAGTCAACTCTTCCCGACTCGGAAGAACCTTAACCTTGGCTGTAAAATTATCCTTATCAAGCTCAAGCCAACTTGGAACTCCGCGACGGGCAACAGTCTCGAGATTTTCAACGATGAGTGCATTCGTCCTGCTTTTCTCTTTGACCGCTATTTCATCACCTGCACTGACCAGGAAAGAAGGAATATTTGCTTTCTTACCATTCAGTAAAATATGCCGATGCCGCACAAGTTGCCTGGCCTGTTTTCTTGATGATGCAATGCCAAGTCGAAATATTGTGTTATCAAGACGTCTTTCAAGAATAACAAGCAGGTTTTCACCTGTTACTCCTTTTTGACTGTCGGCCTTTTGAAAGGCAAGTTTAAACTGCCCTTCAAGCATTCCGTACATAGTCTTAACTTTCTGTTTCTCCCGCAATTGCACAGCATAATCAGACAGTTTTTTAAATTTTGACTGCCCATGCTGGCCAGGCCCAAAGGCACGCCTTTCAAATGCGCACTTGTCTGAATAGCATCTATCGCCCTTAAGATAAAGCTTCAACCCTTCCCTTCTACAACTGCGACATGAAATCCCTATATTTCTAGCCAATGCAGGCCTCCATCATAATATTATTATTCAAAAACTCATTGCAAAATCGCACAATCATACACGGCGACGTTTTGGAGGTTTACATCCATTATGAGGCACTGGAGTCACATCAAAAATACGGCTTACTTCAAAACCAGTATTTATGAGAGCCCGTAGAGCAGCTTCCCTTCCTGGCCCCGGTCCCTTTGCCCTTACTTCGATCTTTCTCATTCCTTGCTCATGGGCCTTTTTGGCAGCATCTGCTACAGCATTCTGTGCAGCAAATGGCGTACTTTTTCTTGAACCCTTAAAACCAAGGACACCGGCACTGCACCAGGAAACAACATTCCCTTGCTTGTCAGCAATAGTAACAATTGTATTATTGAAGGTTGAATAGATATAGACGATCCCTTCAGATATATTTCTTTTAACTTTCTTTTTTATCCGTGTTTCACCACGCTTCGTACTGACCATAATGACACCTGTAGATAATATCTATTATTTCCGGCGAGAAGCACCGCGACGTGGACCTTTTCTTGTCCTGGCATTTGTTTTGGTCTTCTGCCCTCGGCAGGGCAACCCGGCTCGGTGCCGCCTGCCTCTATAGCATCCCAGATCCATGAGTCTCTTAATATCCATGGAGACTTCTCTTCTGCGATCACCTTCGACGGTATACTCTTCTTCAATGACCTTACGTATACGATTAACCTCATCGCCATTCAGATCATCACTGCTCATTGTAAATGGCAGATCTACTTTATTAAGAATCTGTCGCGCAGATGTCAAACCAATGCCATGGATATAGGTCAAAGCCCGATCCATATGTTTATTTTTCGGAAGGTCTACTCCAGCTATACGTGCCAAGATCCATCTCCTTAAAAGAGTAGTAGTAAATTAAGTGACAAAAAATTAATTATCCCTGTCGTTGCTTATGTTTTTTTATCTTACAGGAAACGCGTACCACTCCATTACGCTTAAATACTTTGCACTCACTGCATAATTTCTTAACGGATGATCGTACTTTCATTATCGTTAGACTCTCTATTTCTTTTTAGTATTTTTAGCCCTGAATGTCACTCTACCACGGCTCAAATCATATGGAGAGAGTTCTATGGTAACTCGGTCTCCAGGTAGAATCTTAATAAAATGCATTCTCATTTTACCAGATATATGCGCAAGAACCTTATGTCCATTATCTAACTCAACTCGAAACATAGCATTAGGTAATGGTTCAATAATAGTTCCCTCTACCTCAATAGCTTCTTCTTTTGCCATACAGGCTCCTGGTAAAATATAAATTAAAGCCCAAAGGCTAAAGATTATAATACATCCCGCCCAAAAAGAGAAGCAATTTTTTGGGAATGTTGTATTAGAACCCCTGCCTGGAACTCAGAATCAGAGGTCCATCAAGTGTAGCTGCTACAGAATGTTCAAAATGAGCTGAAGGTTGTTTATCAGATGTAATAACAGTCCATCCGTCACGTAGTATTTTGACTTTATACGTCCCCATATTAACCATGGGTTCAATAGCAAGTACTAATCCTTCTATAATTCTGGGTGTAGGACCCTCTTGAACAAAATTCGGTATCTCAGGTGCCTCATGTAATGATGTACCAATCCCATGCCCAACAAACTGCCTGACAACCGAAAACCCATGTTCTTCAACACAGTTCTGGACAGCCTTTGAGATATCACTGATCCTGTTGCCGATCTGAACCTGCTCAATCCCTCGCTCCAAGGATTCCCTCGTTACTTCCATCAGCCGTACACGCTCACTATCAACTTTACCCACGCCAATGGTTACAGCAGAATCTCCATAAAATCCTTTAAATTTCACACCAAAATCTACGGAGATTATATCACCTTTTTTGAGCTTTCTTTTCTTAGAAGGTATGCCATGAACAACTTCTTCATTGATAGAAACACAAAGACTCGAGGGATACCCTCGATACCCTTTGAAAGCCGGGACTGCCTTTCTTTTAAGACACAAATCTTCAGAAATTTTATCGAGATCCCAAGTTGTCAAACCAGGCTCAACAATTTTTTCAAGCATCGACAATGTTTCTGCAACAATCTGATTGGCTTCCTGCATTAACAGGATTTCCTCAGGCTTTTTAACTCTCATGAGCTTAATATTCTGGTCACTTTTATCAGTTTCCACAAACTAATTCCGTCCACGAATTTTACCTTGTTTCATAAATCCTTCATAATTCCGCATAACAAGATGAGATTCAATCTGAGAAATAGTATCAATGGCTACACCAACAACGATCAGCAAAGCTGTCCCGCCAAAATAAAAAGGCACGTTAAACCTCGATATCAGTAATGTTGGCAAGACACAAACGGCACTCAGATACGTAGCACCTACAACAGTAAGCCTGGTGAGAACATTATCTATAAATTCAGCAGTCTTTTTTCCTGGCCTAATTCCAGGAATAAAACCACCATTCTTTTTTAAATTCTCCGCAACATCATCAGGTTTGAAAGTAACTGCGGTATAAAAAAAACAAAAAAAGACAATCATCCCAACATAAAGTATGTAATAATAAACACTTCCAGGTGAAAGTGCAGCAGATACCCTCTTAACCCAATCTACATTGACAAACCCGCCTATAGTCGCAGGAAACATCATGATGGATGAAGCGAATATTGGTGGTATTACACCAGAAATATTTATTTTTAATGGCAAATGTGAACTTTGTCCACCGTACACTTTCCGCCCGATTACTCGCTTTGCATATTGTATCGGTATTCTTCGCTGCGATGTCTCAAAAAAGACAATAACTGCAACAATCCCAAACATGAAAATAAGAAATATGGGAATGAAAAAGACGGCAAAATTTCCAGCTTTGATGAGCTGAATTGAATTAATAAGCGCAGATGGTCCCCGCGATACTATACCCGCAAAAATAATGAGTGAAATACCATTACCAATCCCCCGCTCAGTCATCTGCTCTCCAAGCCACATAATAAAGGCAGTACCAGAGGTGAGCGTGATCATAGTCATAAGCTGAAATTGAATACCAGGATTAAGGACAATGGATTCACCACCGGGAGCTGGCATACCTTCAAGCCCCATAGCAATAAAAAGCCCCTGTATAATAGAAAGCACAACAGTTCCATAGCGGGTATATTGAGTAATTTTTCTCTTACCCGCCTCACCTTCTTTGCTGAGAGCTTCAAGTTGAGGAATAACAACTGTCAAAAGTTGAATAATGATGGAGGCACTAATATAGGGCATAATTCCAAGTGCAAATATGGAAAAATGATTAAGTGCTCCACCTGAGAACATATTAAACATTCCGAAAATTGTACCGGCATTCTTTTGGAAGAATGAAGCTAGAGCTTCTCCATTGATACCCGGAGTTGGAATCTGCACACCAATCCTGTACACTGCCAGCATGATTATAGTGAATGCCAGTCTTTTTCGTAATTCAGGAATATTTGCCGCTCTCTGCAATCCACTCATTTTCAATTTCCCGTTTCTGGCAATTCCCTTACATGATCATTAGCAACAGATTATTATATCAAATTCATTACATTGAGTAACGTCGTATGATCTTAATCTGCAACAACTCGCAACTCAACACTACCGCCAGCAGTTTCAATTTTCAGCCTGGCACTGGCACTAATTGCATCAATTTTAACCTTAAACGGTTTTGTAACTTCACCATTGGCAAGAATTTTTATCAGCTGATTCTTCTTAGACATACCCGCCTCAACAAGCACATCGTTTGAAATTTCAGTATCTGCGTCAAAAGTATTAAGCTGGGAAAGGGAGATAAGCCTAAACTCTTTACTGAATGCATTCGTAAAGCCGATTTTTGGTAGACGTCTTTGAAGAGGCATCTGGCCACCCTCAAATCCCGGTTTACTCTTAAAACCCGAACGAGCCCTGGCTCCTTTATGACCTCGACCAGCTGTCTTTCCATTACCCGTTCCGTACCCTCTACCAACACGCTTCTTATTTTTATTTGATCCCCTGTTCGGAGAAAGATTACCAAGTGTTATCATATCAGGCCTCCTCTATACGGACAAGATGACTCACTTTAGCAATCATACCGCGAATTTCAGGAGTATCTTTTCTTATAATGGCTTTATTAAGTTTAGTAAGACCAAGACCAGTTAATGTTGCTTTTATCTTTTCAATGCTGCCAATGCTACTCTTAACGAGAGTAACTTTAATTTTCTCTGCCATTTTACGACCTTCTTTATTCAAGAATATAATAAAAGTACCTGTCCTAACAAAAATTCGTTTTAACAAGCTACAAATTTTAGGCTAAAAGTTCCTCAGTCGTTTTTCCTCGAAGCGTTGCAATTACACTGGCAGAGCGAAGCCCTCTCAACCCATCCAAAGTTGCCTTTACCATATTATGCGGATTATGAGAACCAAGACACTTAGTCAGAATATTTGACACACCAGCAGCCTCAAGCACTGCTCTGACGGGACCACCTGCAATAACACCAGTACCAGCAGAGGCCGGTTTTAAAAGAATTTTGCCTGCCCCATACTTTCCGACAATCTGATGAGGAATGGAAAGTGAAGTAAGAGAAATTGATGCCATATCCTTTTTTGCCCGTTCTACGCCTTTACGAATGGCATCAGGAACCTGATTGGCTTTTCCCAGACCATATCCAACTTTCCCTTTCCCATCACCAACAACAACAATAGCGCTAAAGCTAAAACGGCGTCCGCCCTTTACAACCTTCGCAACCCTATTGATAAAAACAATCTTCTCTATTAATTCTTCAACGTTTTCAGTTTTAGAACGTTTAAAATCAGACAAGGGACACCCCCATATTTAGCAAATTCATTAAAATTGAAGACCACCTTCTCGAGCGCCCTCAGAAAGAGACTTTACTCGTCCATGGTACAAATATCCGCCACGGTCAAAAACAACTTTACTGATGCCAACAGCAAGAGCACGTTCAGCAATTATCTTACCAACTGTTTTAGCGGCGTCTTTTTTATCTTTATTTTCACCCTTGTCAAAATCTTTTTCAACAGTCGACATGGCAACCATTGTGACACCTTGAACATCATCAATGATCTGGGCGTAAATATGCTTGTTACTTTTAAAGACTCTCAACCGGGGCCTTTCTTTCGTGCCACTGATATTTTTTCGAATTCGGCTTATCCGTTTTGCCCTTGCCGTAATTGTAGAATTCGATTTAGTCATAGTAGTTTTTCCATTGTCTATTTAATCGCGAAACATATCACGAAATTTTTACTTACCTGCTGCTTTGCCGACCTTCCGGACAATATGTTCATTTTCATACCGGATTCCCTTACCTTTATAGGGTTCAGGTTTCCTGATGCTTCGTATACGTGAAGCAGTCAAACCTAAAAGGTCCTTATCAATCGAGTCCAAGGTTATTTTTGTATTACCATCAACCGTCACAGCAACACCTGAAGGCAAAGCAAATTCAACGGCATTGGAATATCCAACATTAAGGGTTAAATTATTGCCGTTTACATTTGCTTTATAGCCAACACCTTCAATAATTAAGACCTTTGAAAACCCCTTATCAACACCCAGGACCATATTATTTATCAAGGTTCTAGTCAGTCCTCGAAAACCGTTAACTTTTTTGTTTTCAATACGATTGCTGACCAATATCTCATCACCTTGCAATACCACTTCAATATCCGAAATGATATCAAGCTCAAGTGCCCCTTTTTTCCCCTCAACAACAATATGCTGTCCATCAATCCGAACTTTAATTCCAGCAGGAACAGTAATTGGTTGCTTTCCTATACGAGACATTTTTACCTCCGTTATTTGCGAGTATTACCAAACCTCACAAAGGATCTCTCCACCAGTATTCAGGGCCCTAGCCATTTTATCAGTGATGATACCTTTAGAAGTAGAAATAATAGCAATCCCCATTCCGTCTAAAACCTTAGGAAGTGCATCAGCCTTTACATATTTACGAAGGCCTGGCTTACTCACTCTTTTAATACCACTGATTACAGACTCTCTATGAGGTCCGTATTTCAGATTTATGGTCAGCGTTCCCTGCACACCCGTTTCCGAGACAGAAAAATCATTTATAAACCCTTCTTCCTTCAATACTTTTGCAATGTTTGCCTTATTTTTAGAACTCGGCATTACAACAGTATCAAATTTTACCATCACGGCATTCCTGATCCTGGTCATCATATCTGCCAGGGGATCGCTCATTGACATAGCGAACACTCCTTATTAATTCTTATCTCAGACAAAATCATCGCAACGAACCAAATATTATAATCTACCAACTTGATTTTGTCACACCTGTAATTTCACCATTTAAGGCCAATTTCCTGAAACATATACGGCATACACCAAATTTCCTGATGAACGCCCTTGGCCGACCACATAAAGGACATCTGTTGTATTTCCGAACCTCAAATTTCGGTTTACGCTGAGCCTTCGCTATAATTGATTTTTTAGCCAAAACAGCCTCCAGTTAATCAATAATGTCTGTAATATAAATGAGACGAGAAAATAATTATTTCCGAAAGGGCATTCCCAATAATCGCAGGAGAGAACGCCCTTCATCATCTGTTGGAGCCGAAGTAACTATGGAGATGTTTAAACCTTTAATCTTATCGATCTTATCATAATCAATTTCGGGAAAGATAATCTGTTCCTTAACACCCATTGAATAGTTGCCCATCCCATCAAAGCCTTTGGGTGACAACCCTCTGAAATCACGAACTCTCGGCAGAGCAATATTGACCAATTTACTTAAAAAATCATACATCCTGTCGCCACGCAGAGTCACTGAGCACCCAATTGGCATCCCAATACGCAGTTTGAAGGTGGCTATAGATTTTTTTGCCTTCCTGACAACTGCTCGTTGTCCGGCAATTTTGGTCAATTCTTCTGCAGCTCCCTCAACAATTTTAGGATTCTGCACCGCTTCTCCAAGCCCCATGTTAAGAACTATCTTCTCTAACTTGGGAATCTGCATCGAGTTTTTATACCCAAACTCAGCAACGAGTGCTGGTACACACTCATCCTTGTACAATTCTTTAAGCGTACCCATTTATAACTCCTGACGTAAACCCTTGTTTCATTTCTTATGATTTACTCTCTACAGACCCACCACAGCTCTTACAGAATCTGACTTTGGTTCCGTCCTCAAGAACTTTTTTTCCAATTCGCCCTGTCTTAGTGCACTCAGGACAGATCAGTTGAAGATTCGATACGTGTATCGCAGCTTCTTTTTCGATAATCTGCCCTTGCTGATTCATTTCCCTCGGTTTCATGTGCCGTTTCACCATATTAATGCGCTCAACAACGGCTTGTGAAGAATCAGGCAAGACCCTTAGTATTTTTCCAACTCTGCCTTTATCTTTTCCGGCAATAATTTCAACCTGATCATTTTTTTTCAGGTATGTTTTACCTTGTCCCATGTTCAATACCCTTGTTCAAACAATGTATTTCAGATTCCATTTAGTCTATGGAACGTTAAAGTACCTCTGGAGCCAATGATATGATTTTCATAAAGCCCTCATTTCTCAGTTCTCGTGCTACTGGTCCGAAAATACGCGTGCCAACAGGCTCACCACTTGCAGAAAGAAGAACTGCGGCATTTTCATCAAATTTTACCCAGGTATCGTCCATACGCTTAGTTTCCTTAACTGTACGGACAATTACAGCCTTCATCACGTCACCTTTCTTAACTTTTGCATGAGGAATGGCTTCCTTGACGGTGACGACAATCACATCGCCGATACGTGCATACCGCTTTCTTGTTCCTCCAAGAACACGGATACACAATACCTTTTTTGCACCTGAGTTATCTGCGACGTTTAGTATCGTTTCTGTTTGTATCATAATTTCACCTGATGTAGCATCAGCTGCAGTGATTTAAATATTCTGTTCAAAAAGCTGTGTTATACAGCCTGCTCAAGTATTGTCCTGACACGCCATCTTTTCCTCTTACTCAGGGGACGGCATTCTTCAATAAGTACGGTATCACCAATATTGCAAATATTTTCAGGATCGTCAGCAATATATTTAACGCTTGTTTTCATATACTTGCCATAAAGTTTATGACGAACCTTACGCTCAACCCGCACGACAACACTTTTCTCCATTCTGTTGCTAACAACAGAGCCGGTTCTTGTCTTTTTTGATTTTTTTATTTCACTCATAATGTGATCGATTCGAGATGTTTAGGGCAAGAAATGTTTCAAAAATAATGATTCCAAACTCCAATCTTAATTTGAACCCTTCTCACGACTTATGGTTTCAATTCTTGCAATATCTTTTTTGATTTGTCTCAAACGAGCTGAATTCTCTAATGGACGTATCCGGTGATGAAAAGATAAGTTTCCATACTCCTCTCGAAGTTCTTTTGCCTTTTTCATCATCTCTTCATTAGTCATTTTACGAAAATCGGCAGCTTTCATAATGTATTCACCTTGGAAATTACCTTCGTTGCAAAAGGAAGCTTGTTGCCTGCCAACGTTAATGCCCTAACAGCCAGCGCCTCATCAACTCCACCTAATTCATAAAGGATCCTACCAGGTTTAATCGGAGCTACCCAATACTCAGGATTACCTTTCCCCTTACCCATTCGAGTCTCAGCAGGTTTTTTAGTAATCGGCTTATCGGGAAAAACTCTGATCCACACCTTCCCGCCACGTTTAATTTTTCTGTTTATTGCAATACGGGCAGCCTCAATCTGTTGAGCAGTCATTTTACCACAGTTCACGGCTTTAAGGGCATATTCACCGAATGAAATTGAGGCTCCTTTCGTCGCCACTCCTGTCATTCTGCCTTTAAAAACCTTTCTATGTTTTACTTTTTTTGGACTTAACATCATCTACTCCAAATTATTACACTGATGAAATAGGATTTTTACAGGCGTAAAACGTTAACCATTTACCGCCATATCTATATCATTCAAGACTTCACCTTTAAAAATCCAAACCTTTACACCAATAATACCATAGGTTGTGTTGGCTTCGGCAAGAGCATAGTCAACATCAGCACGCAACGTGTGCAATGGCACCCGTCCTTCCCGTACCCACTCACATCGAGACATTTCAGCCCCTCCAAGTCGTCCGGAGCATGAAATTTTTATCCCTTGAACACCAAAACGAAGCGCGGAACTCACTGCTTTTTTCATCGCACGACGAAAAGCAACTCTCCGTACGAGTTGCGACGCCACACTTTCAGCCACGAGTTGAGCATCAGCCTCAGGTCTACGAACTTCCTGGATGTCGAGTGTCACTCTACGGTTTACCAACTTCTCAAGATCATCTTTCAATGACTCAATCTCATTGCCTTTTTTTCCAATAACAATGCCTGGTCTGGCGGTAAAAATCTTAATTCTGACCTTATCGCCTGTTCGTTCAATAATGATCTTTGAAATACCAGCATGATAGAGACGTTTCTTCAGATATTTTCGTAGTTTCTGATCTTCAATGAGATAGATAGCATAGTCTTTGTCTGCATACCAGATCGAATCCCACGTCCGCGTAATATTCAGTCTCAGTCCTAATGGATTAACCTTTTGCCCCAAAACAGTCCTCCAACGAATTTCTTAGTTCAATAAATAATAATTTAGGTATTAGACTCGAACCTCGAACAATCAAAAGGATTACTCTTCATCAAGAATAACTGTGATATGACTTGATCGTTTGATAATACCTGTAGCGCGACCCATTGCCCGGGGACTGATCCTTTTCAAGGAAGGACCGCCGTCAATGAAGATCTTTTTAATATAAAGATTATCCACATCTATGTGCTCATCCTGGGTGGCATTCGCCACTGCAGATTCAATAACCTTACGCAAAATCCCTGCACCTTTTTTAGGCATAAAACGAAGCGCGGTAAGAGCTTTATCGACGCCCATGCCTCTCACGACATCAGCAACAAGCCTTGCCTTCTGAGGTGAAATACGGATATATTTTCCTACGGCCTTTGATTCCATAGTGTTACTCCTGAAGATGTCCTTTCTAAAACAGCATGTTTCTGATTATTTTTTTACTTTCTTATCCGCTGCATGGCCATAAAATGTCCTTGTTGGCGAAAACTCGCCGAACTTGTGGCCAACCATATTTTCAGAAACAAATACTGGGATAAATTTTTTCCCATTATGTACAGCAAAGGTCAAACCAACCATCTCCGGACTGATCTCTGAGCGTCTGGACCATGTTTTGATTACTTTCCTCGAGCCACTTTCGTTGGCTTTCTCCACCTTTTCTGAAAGATGGGTATCGATAAACGGACCCTTTTTTATTGAACGAGACATACTTTACTCCTTGTATGTTATGATCTCTTCTTAACAATATATTTATCGGTGGCTTTATTTGTCCGAGTTTTATACCCCTTCGTAGGATAACCCCACGGTGTACAAGGATGACGGCCGCCTGAGCTCTTCCCTTCACCACCACCCATCGGATGATCAACAGGATTCATGGCAACCCCACGAACATGCGGTCTCTTTCCAAGCCAGCGTTTTCTTCCAGCTTTTCCTAATTTCTCGCTTTCATGTTCTTTGTTGCCAACCTGACCGATGCATGCCCTGCAAAGTTTATGAAATTTTCTGAGTTCACCTGAAGGTAACCGGACAAGGACCGAATTGCCTTCTTTGGCCATAAGCTGTGCAGCTGTCCCGGCACTCCGAACCATCTGAGCACCTTTTCCAATTTTCAACTCGATATTATGAATTACTGTTCCGAGCGGAATATTGATCAAAGGCAAACAATTTCCAGGCTGAATATCGACATTGTCCCCTGCAACAATCTGGTCTCCGACAGAAATTCCATCCGGTGCGAGAATATAAGTCTTCTCTCCATCCAAATAACTGACAAGGGCAATATTAGCAGAACGATTCGGATCATACTCAATCGCTATGACCTTTGCTGCAATATCGGTTTTATTACGCTTGAAATCAATAATACGATATTTACGCTTATGACCTCCACCAATATGGCGAGAAGTAACCCGTCCATAGTTATTTCGGCCGCCTGATTTTGACAGGCTGGCAATAAGACTTTTCTCAGGTGCTTTATCCGACAAACCAGCATCCTGAATTGAAACATGGTGCCGTTTGCCAGCTGATGTTGGTTTATATGTTTTAATAGCCATGATTTCCCAGTCGCTCCATCATCATTTAATTAGATAGAATCTCTTAAAGTTATGAAGAAAAAATTAATTCAGCACAAACTGTTTACAGTTCTTCTGCAAAATTGATTTTGCCTTCTGAAAGTGACACATACGCCTTTTTCCAGTCACTGGTAAAACCGATAAACCGCCCAACCCTTTTCTGCTTTCCATGTGTCTTTGCGGTTCTGACGTCTTTCACTTTCACGCTGAACATTTTTTCAACCGCTCTTTTGATATCTATCTTGTTTGCCTTCGGGTTAACCTTGAAGACAACAGTTCCATCTTCTTCCTGGAGGAAAGAGGCCTTTTCTGAAAGTCGTGGTCCTTGGAGCACATCATTTAAATTTCTCATGACATCAACCTCTTTTCAAGGCTATCGATAACGGGCTGAACCAATACCAGTTTTTTATGTAAAAGAATGTCATAGACATTCAAACCATCAAGTGAAAGCACCTTAAATCCGTTGGCGTTTCTGGATGATTTGTTTAAATTTTCATTAGTTTCAGGGGTAATAATAATACAGTTATCAAGTTGAAGAACATTCATCACATTCATGAATTCTTTCGTCTTAATAAGCTCCATCTCAAACGCATCAAGAACCATCAGATTCCCTTCCTGGAGTCTGGCAGCCATGGCCATCGACAACGCCTGTTTTTTAACTTTACGATTTAATTTAAAATTATAATCTCTTGGTTTCGGACCGAAAGCAACACCGCCACCACGCCATACCGGCGACCGCCGACTACCGGAACGAGCTCTACCCGTACCTTTCTGTCTCCAAGGCTTTGCTCCACCACCGCTAACCTCGACACGTGTCTTCGTGCAAGCATTCCCACTCCGTCTTCCGGCAAGTTGCATCCGGACAACATCATGAAGCAGATGTTCTTTCACCTCAACATCGAAGATCTCAGGATTTAAACCTATTTCCCCTACCTTTTCGTTTTTGGTATTATATATATTTACTATGGACATTATTATCTCCTTGAACCGGATCAAGTTCCGAAATTTCTTATCTGGAATAGATTTTTAAAAGGCCGTTTTTTGCGCCCGGAACCGGTCCCTTCACAATAATTATGTTTTCATCGGAACGGATATCAATAACCTTCACATTCTTTTTGATAACAGTAACATTTCCCATCCTCCCAGGCATTTTCTTCCCTTTAACAACCCGGGAAGGCCACGCGCTGCATCCAATGGAGCCAGGAGCCCTGTGAAAGTTTGAACCGTGAGAATCGCCACCACCCTTAAATCCGTGCCTTTTCATGACACCTTGAAAGCCGCGGCCCTTGCTTGATCCCTGGACATCGATAATATCACCAATCTTAAAGAGATCATTGAGGGTGACATCCTGCCCGGCCTGGAAATCAACTGAACTCTCAACTCTGAATTCCCTGATATGATAGAATCCATCAGAATCGACTTTTTTGAAATGTCCTGTTAACGGTTTATTTATTCTGGACGGTTTTTTTGCGCCGAAACCGACCTGAATGGCGTTATATCCATCTTTGCTTGCAGATTTCACCTGCAGTATCTTACATGGGCCTGCTTCAATCACAGTAACCGGTGTTGACTCACCCATCTCAGAATAGATACGTGACATCCCGACTTTTTTTCCCAATATACCTATAGTTTTTGGCATAATATTACCTGATGCTTCAATTTACATTGACATCACTGCTTATTATTAAGGCAGCTTAATCTCTACATCGACACCTGCGGAAAGCTCAAGTTTCATCAGCAGATCGATTGTCTGCTGAGTCGGCTCCAGAATATCAAGGAGACGACGATGCGTCCTCATTTCAAATTGTTCCCTGGACTTCTTGTCAACATGGGGTGATCGTAAGACACAAAACTTGTTCACCGATGTCGGCAGAGGAATAGGACCTGCTACAGCTGATCCAGTCCTTCTTGCAGTTTCAACAATCTCAGAAGTTGACTGATCCAACAGCTTGTGGTCATAAGCCTTTAAGCGAATGCGTATTTTTTCTGTAGGTAACATTACACACCTTTACTGAATAATTTCACTGATAACGCCGGCGCCTACGGTCCGACCGCCTTCACGGATTGCGAATCGAAGTCCCGCATCCATCGCTATCGGGGTGATCAGCTCTGCCACAACAGATACATTATCGCCAGGCATTACCATCTCAACTCCCTCAGGAAGCGTCACAATTCCCGTTACATCTGTCGTCCTGAAATAAAACTGGGGACGATATCCGTTGAAGAAAGGAGTATGACGACCGCCTTCCTCCTTGCCGAGAATATAGCACTCGGCCTTGAACTTTGTATGCGGAGTAATGGACTTTGGAGCCGCCAGAACCTGGCCACGCTCAATGTCCTCGCGCTTTACACCACGAAGCAGCGCTCCGATGTTATCGCCGGCCTGACCTTCATCCAACAACTTCCGGAACATCTCAACACCGGTGCAGGTGGTCTTTACAGTGGCTCGAATGCCGACTATCTCCAGCTCGTCACCAACCTTAACCTTGCCGCGCTCAATCCTGCCAGTAGCTACCGTTCCGCGCCCGGATATAGAAAATACATCCTCAATCGGCATCAGAAATGGTTTGTCGATATCACGATGCGGCTCAGGAATATAATTGTCTATCGCCTCCATCAGCTCCCATATACACTTCGCGGCAGCCTCATCTTCCGGCTCTTCCAACGCCTTAAGCGCTGATCCTTGAATGATCGGGACGTCATCGCCGGGAAATTCATACTTGTCAAGAAGCTCGCGCAGTTCCATCTCAACCAGCTCAATCAATTCAGGGTCGTCAACCATGTCGCATTTATTCAAAAATACAACAATGGCCGGCACCCCTACCTGACGGGCCAGGAGTATGTGCTCACGGGTCTGCGGCATTGCACCATCGGTCGCCGCCACTACAAGAATAGCACCGTCCATCTGGGCCGCGCCCGTAATCATGTTCTTTATATAGTCGGCATGACCCGGACAGTCCACATGCGCATAATGCCGCTTGACCGTTTCATATTCTACATGCGCTGTAGCGATTGTAATTCCACGCTCTTTTTCCTCAGGGGCCTTATCGATCTCGCTGAAGTCAGTAAATTTCGCCTGACCTTTTGTGGACAACACGCGAGTTATGGCTGCGGTCAAAGTAGTTTTACCATGATCAATATGACCAACTGTTCCCACATTGACATGTGGCTTTGTCCTGTTGAATTTTTCCTTTGACATAGTCGTTCCCCAATATGTTAGACTTATATTCCTCTGATTTTTTTAATTATAACCTCTGCTTTAGAAGCAGGAACCATATCATATTCTAAAAACTGCATTGTAAAACTCGCCCTTCCCTGTGTCGCAGACCTCAATGATGTAGAGTAACCGAAAAGCTCAGTAAGCGGCACATGGGACCGAACAGATTGCACTTCTTTACCGCTTTCGACACCTACTATCTTGCCCCGTTTACTATTTAGATCAGAAATCACATCCCCAATATATTCTTCCGGAGTAACAATTTCGACATCCATGATCGGCTCAAGTAAAACTGGATTTGCCGAAGAAGCAGCCCTTCGTATTGCCATTGCAGCAGATATACCAAAGGCCATTTCCGTCGATTCGTCCTCATGAAATGAACCGCCTACCAGCGAAACCTTAAGATCTGTCAAGGGATATCCAATCAAAGGACCGGAATCAAGACTATCTCCAACACCCTTCCGAATTGCATCGATGAATTGTGCGGGTATCAAATTACTGTCAACACAATTAACAAACTCAAAACCTTTCCCTCTTTCCAGCGCTTCAACCTCTAAAACGACATGTCCAAATTGCCCTTTAGCCCCGGTCAGCTGATCAAATTTCCCCTCTGCAGTATATTTCGCAGTAATGGTCTCTTTAAATGCTACCTGCGGTTTACCGATATTTGCTGCAACCTTAAATTCATTAATCAGGCGATGAACGATTATTTCAAGGTGCAGCTCACCCATCCCGGAAATGATTGTCTGCCCGGTATCCTTGTTCTGAGCAATTTTAAATGAAGGATCCTCAACTGCAATCTTCTGTAGGGTTTCAGTGAGCTTTTTTTCTTCTGCTTTACTTTTTGGCTCGATTGCAACCCCAATAACTGGTTCCGGAAAATCGATACTATGCAAAACAATGTAATCATCTGTCTGACATAAAGTATCCCCGGTAGTAGTGAACTTCAGGCCAACAATTGCGCCTATATCACCGGTACCGATCTCCTGAACTTCCTCTCTTTTATTGGCATGTAGCCTCAAGAGTTTGGAAATTTTCTCTTTTTTATTTTTTGTCGGGTTGAAAACCCTATCGCCAACCTTAAGCCTGCCTGAGTAAATTCTAATAAAGGCAAGGTTTTCAACAAAACTGTCACTCATCAGTTTAAAAACCAATCCACAGAAATTCTCTGTAGATCTCGTCTTTCTGCTTATGCTTTCCCCATCTTGCCCAACTCCCTCAACGAAAGAATTATCCTGAGGAGAGGGCAGATAACGAATAACACTATCAAGCAGAGGTTGAACACCCTTATTCTTAAATGCTGTCCCACAAAGAACGGGAACAACCTTTAATGCAAGTGTGGCCTTTCTGAGTGCCGTATATATTTCATCCGCAGATACCGGTGTATCTTCTAAGTATTTTTCCATGACCTGCTCATCGAAGTCGGCCAACTTCTCGAGCAAAGCCATACGTGCGGCCGTGAATTCAATTCTGTATTCTTCAGGAACAGGCTTTTCTATTACTTCCTGCCCAAGGGACTGCTCTTCGAAAAGCAGCATTTTCCCTTCAATGACGTCAATGACGCCTACAAAACCCGATTCAATTCCAACTGGAATCTGTAAAGAAACCGGGTTCGCATTAAGTCTTTCAGATATCATCGTGAGACAACGATGATAATCAGCCCCGACCCGATCCATCTTATTGACAAAAGCAACACGAGGAATCGAGTACTTATCAGCCTGTCTCCAAACAGTTTCTGATTGCGGCTGGACACCACTCACTGCACAAAAAACCGCTACAACACCATCAAGCACTCGGAGACATCGTTCAACTTCAACCGTGAAATCAACATGCCCTGGAGTATCTATTATATTAATCTTGTGGTCTTTCCATATACAAGTGGTTGCAGCAGAGGTAATTGTAATTCCTCGTTCTTGTTCCTGCTCCATCCAGTCCATAACAGTATTACCATCGTGGACCTCACCAATTTTATACGAACGGCCGGTATAGTATAATATCCTTTCAGTCGTAGTTGTCTTTCCTGCATCTATATGGGCCATTATCCCAATATTGCGGACATCTGACAAATCTTCACGGGCGCCCATGTAACGTTTCCTAAAAAAAATCGAGGTTCTTCAGTTGACGTCAGCCCCTGAATGGAAAATTCCTATATTTACCTCTCTATCTACCAGCGGTAATGAGCGAAAGCTTTATTAGCCTCAGCCATACGATGCGTATCATCACGTTTTTTTACTGCTGATCCACGATTATTATATGCATCAACGAGCTCTGCCGCCAATTTCTCAGACATTGACTTCCCAGAGCGAGATTTGGCAAATCCGATAATCCAACGAATTGCAAGCGCATTTCTGCGCGTTTGTCTTACTTCCATGGGCACCTGGTAGGTAGCACCACCAACACGTCTGGATTTAACTTCAACCTTCGGCCGAACCTTCTCCATAGCCTCTTCAAAAACCGTCAGGACATCGGCATCCTGAACTTTGGAAGCGACTATATCCATTGCATCATAAAATATACGCTGGGCAAGGCTTTTCTTACCACGCTCCATCAAGCCATTGGTAAATTTACTCACCAGCAGGCTGTTGTAACGCGGATCAGGATCAACAGGCCGTCTATCTATAATTTTTCTACGTGACATAGTTTTTCTCTCTTTTCAGCAGTCGCAATCAAGAAGGACGCTTTGCTCCGTATTTTGAACGACCCTGTCGTCTATCAGACACACCTAACGTATCAAGCGTTCCACGAACAACATGATATCGAACACCAGGAAGGTCTTTGACCCTGCCACCTCGTATCAGAACCACAGAATGCTCCTGCAGATTATGCCCAATTCCTGGAATATAGGAGGTTACCTCAATGCCGTTTGTCAACCGAACCCTGGCAACCTTACGGAGCGCTGAGTTTGGTTTTTTAGGTGTTGTTGTGTAAACCCTTACACAAACACCCCTCTTTTGAGGTGATCCTTTTAAGGCAGGTGTATTGGTTTTTTTAACGCTTTTCTTTCTACCCTGCCGAACAAGCTGGTTAATAGTTGGCATTACGTTTACTGCTCCTGTTCGATTAACCTTTTTAAGTTTCCCTGTCAGTACAGCTGCGGTTTGGGGACTAATCTGCAGCACGAAGCGAAAATAAATACCCTAATGCTGCTGTACTGTCAAGATAAAAAACATATTCTGATCCGCTTCTTCAAAGTTTACGAATTACCGCGAATACCCGTTCCCGCAGAAATAAGCCGCCCCATAATGACATTTTCCTTTAATCCTGAAAGTTCATCGACCCTTCCAGCCATAGCGGCATTGGTGAGCACCTTCGTAGTCTCCTGGAAGGAGGCAGCAGAAATAAAGCTCTCGGTAGACAATGATGCCTTTGTCACCCCAAGAAGCATAGGTTCTGCAACCGCAGGCATAAGCCCTTCGGTTATGAGTCTGTCGCGTTCATCCTCAAACTTCCACCACTCGACCTGCTCACCAAGCATGAACTTTGAATCACCGGCTGAAGTAATCTGGACCCGGCGAAGCATCTGCCGGACGATGACCTCAATATGTTTATCATTGATTCGTACACCTTGAAGCCGATACACCTCCTGGATCTCGTTAACAAGGAACTTCGCCAGTTCCTTAACTCCAAGAACGCGAAGGATATCATTAGGGATCACAGTTCCTTCCATCAGAGGTTCACCGGCCTGAACGTAATCTCCTTCATGGACAATCAAATGTTTTGATTTCGGAACCAGATACTCTAACGGATCACCATGCTCAGGTGTAACGATAACTCTGCGTTTTCCTTTAAGTTCTTTTCCAAAGCTGATCCGACCGTCAATCTCTGTGATGACCGCTGGTTCCTTGGGCTTCCGGACCTCAAACAGTTCAGCTACACGCGGCAGACCGCCGGTGATATCCTTGGTCTTAGAAGTTTCCCGCGGAATCTTTCCTACAACGGTTCCGGGTTTTATCACGTCTCCCTCGTTAACCGAGATAATAGACCCCACAGGCAAACTGTAGCGTGCATACACGTCCGAATCAGAGAGCTTGAGCGTTTTGCCCCGTTCATTTTTTACAGAGACACGAGGATTCAACTGTGCACTGCTGCTTGAGTGGATAATGACCTTTGAGGATTTGCCAGTAACCGCATCGACCTTTTCCTGCATGGTGACGCCTTCAATGACATCCCCGTACTTAATAACACCGCCTACCTCGGCAACAATGGGAATTGTATATGCGTCCCAATCCGCAAGTATGGTACCGGGATCAACTTCTTTTCCTTCCTGGACCAAGACCTGAGCGCCATAATTTACCTTGAACCTCTCGCGCTCCCGCCCAAGATCATCAAGAATCATGATTTCAGCATTACGATTCATCACAATCTTGACTCCTTCCGCATTAACAACTGAATGCAGGTTGCGGAAGGCCACTGTGCCGCCGCGCTGTGTTTTCAATTCAGCCTGTTCAACGGACCGGCTTGCAGTACCGCCAATATGGAATGTTCTCATGGTCAACTGCGTACCGGGTTCACCAATGGACTGCGCCGCAATGACGCCAATAGCTTCACCAATATTGACCATGTGTCCGCGCCCGAGATCACGCCCATAACACGCGGCGCACACACCCCGCCTCGCACGACAGGACAAAACGGACCTGATCAATACCCGGTCAATGCCCGCCCTCTCAATCATCCCGACCTTTTCTTCGGTAATCTCCTTTCCTGCAGGAACAATCACCTCACCGGAATAAGGGTCGCAGACATCCTCCAAGGCTACTCGACCAAGAATCCTGTCTCCCAAAGGAACAATGATCTCACCACCATCAAGCAATGGTTCGGCAACAATGCCATCCAGGGTGTTGCAGTCCAATTTAATGATGGTTGCTTCCTGGGCGACATCTACAAGACGTCTGGTCAGATATCCAGAGTTCGCCGTCTTCAAGGCCGTATCGGCAAGACCCTTTCGGGCGCCATGGGTGGAAATGAAGTACTCAAGGACACCAAGGCCTTCACGAAAATTGGCCTTGATGGGAGTCTCAATAATAGCACCAGACGGCTTAGCCATAAGACCACGCATTCCAGCCAGCTGACGGATCTGATCCCTTGATCCTCTGGCGCCTGAATCCGCCATAATGAAAATAGAATTAAAACTCGGAGCCTCTACTACCTTGTTATCCTTGTCACGAAAATAATCGACTTTGATCTCGTTCATCATTTCGTTGGCAACATCTTCAGTTACCTTAGACCATATATCAACAACCTTATTGTATTTCTCACCAGAGGTAATAAGACCGTCGGCATACTGCTGATCGACATCAAGGACTTCATTTTCAGCCTTTTCAACCAGATCTTCTTTGTTAAGTGGAATCTTCATGTCATTGATACAGATCGAAATACCCGCACGAGTAGCGTATTCATACCCTGTATCTTTGAGACGATCAGCAAGAATCACCGTATCCTTGGTGCCGGCATGCCTGTAGGTGTAGTCGATAAGCTGCGCCAAGGCCTTTTTGCTCATCACCTTGTTAATTTCGGCAAAAGGAATACTTGACGGAAGCAATTCTCCCAGCAAAATCCTTCCCATGGAGGTATCGACAATCTCACCGTCCATCCGCACCCTGATCTTCGCCTGCAAATCAACCGCGCCATGGTCATAGGCTATCCGGGCCTCTTGAGGGTTTGAAAAAACCTTTCCCTCACCCGTGACATTAATGCGCTCTCTGGTCATATAATAAAGCCCAAGCACTATATCCTGCGAGGGTATAATTATTGGCTCACCATTAGCCGGAGAGAGGATATTATTGGTGGACATCATGAGGACCCTGGCTTCAACCTGGGCCTCTACCGACAGCGGTACGTGAACCGCCATCTGATCGCCGTCAAAGTCTGCGTTAAAGGCCATACAGACCAAGGGGTGGAGCTGGATCGCCTTTCCTTCAATCAGGACGGCCTCGAATGCCTGCATGCCAAGACGGTGGAGTGTTGGAGCACGATTCAAAATGACCGGATATTCTGTTACGACCTCATCAAGAACGTCCCAGACCTCCTTTGATCCCTTCTCAACCATCTTTCGGGCACTTTTAATTGTCGTAACGTACCCTTTTCGCTCAAGCTTGTTGTAAATAAAAGGCTTAAAAAGCTCCAGAGCCATTTTTTTCGGGATACCGCACTGATGCAAACGCAGATGCGGTCCCACGACAATAACTGAACGGCCTGAATAATCAACACGTTTACCGAGAAGATTCTGCCGGAACCGTCCCTGTTTTCCTTTCAGCATGTCAGAAAGAGATTTGAGAGGTCGCTTATTGGCTCCGGTTATCACCCGCCCTCGTCTACCGTTATCGAAGAGGACATCCACGGCTTCCTGCAGCATGCGTTTTTCATTGCGGATAATGATATCAGGCGCATCGAGTTCAAGCAGACGTTTCAGGCGATTATTCCTGTTTATCACGCGCCGGTACAGATCGTTGAGATCCGAGGTTGCAAAACGTCCGCCCTCAAGGGGCACTAAGGGCCTAAGGTCCGGAGGAAGCACGGGGATTACCTCAAGAACCATCCATTCAGGTCTATTGCCAGACTCTTGAAAGGCCTCAATAACAAAAAGCCGCTTGCCAAGCTTCAGACGTTTAGTCTGAGAATTTGTGGTGGACATTTCTTCCCGCAATTCTTTGGAAAGTGCAACCAGATCCTGGGCCTGAAGCAGTTCCCGGATTGCCTCAGCACCGATGCCCACCTTAAATTTAGCTCCATACTCATCACGAGCCTGCCTGTATTTATCCTCCGTCAGGAGGGTTCCAACCGGTAATGCCTCGATATCAGAGGATATAATAGCATACTGCTCAAAATAAAGAATTTTCTCCAATTGCTTCAAAGTCATATCCAGCACCGCTCCAATTTTGCTGGGCAGGCTTTTCAGGAACCAGATATGGGCAACGGGAGCTGCAAGCTTGATATGGCCAAGGCGTTCCCGTCTGACTTTTGACTGGATCACCTCAACTCCGCATTTCTCACAGACAACACCCCTATGCTTCATGCGTTTGTACTTGCCGCAATTGCATTCAAAGTCTTTTACCGGACCAAAGATTTTGGCGCAGAAAAGACCGTCTCTTTCAGGTTTGAATGTCCGATAATTAATTGTTTCAGGCTTCTTCACCTCACCATGGGACCAATCCATGATCTTTTCAGGTGAAGCAAGCGAGATTTTTACCTTATTGAACTTGATTGGTGCCTTTGGTTTTTGAAAAAAATTGAATAACTCTTCCACTAAATCACCTCTTCCAGAGATTTTTGGAAATGCCCGATGTACTTTTTAATCCCATCAGACTTTGAAGAGATTATGGCCCATACAGGGTTATTAAAAGCTGGTCATGCCTTCACTTCCCACTCCGTACAAACGAAGAGGAAGAGAAGTATCGCAGCTATTCTTCTATAAGCTCCATATTCAGGCAAAGACCTTGCAGCTCTTTGACCAGAACGTGGAATGATTCAGGCAGACCGGTCGTCAGGAAGTTGTTTCCCTTGACAATACGTTCATACATTGTCGTCCTTCCTTCAACATCATCAGACTTGGCCGTCAGAAATTCCTTCAGGGTGTAGGCAGCTCCATAGGCTTCCATGGCCCACACCTCCATCTCTCCCAGTCGCTGACCACCGAACTGCGCCTTCCCTCCAAGTGGTTGTTGCGTTACCAGAGAATAGGGCCCGGTCGAACGAGCGTGAATTTTATTGTCAACAAGATGATGGAGTTTCAACATATACATAACCCCAACCGTGACTTTGTTGGCAAAAGGCTGTCCAGTCAGACCGTCATAAAGCTGACTCTGACCAACCTCATCAACTCCGGCCTCAACAAGCAACCGCCGGATACTGCTCTCAGCCGCCCCATCAAAGACAGGTGTGGCCATATGAATTCCTTTTTTATGCTTTCTTGCCCATTCGATCAACTCTTCGTCAGTTTTACCCTGGGTTATTTCAGCATACTCTTCTTTGGAATATACAGCTGAAATCTTTGATTTAATCTCTTCTACCGCCCCTTTTCTGGCAAGAAGTTCCAGTTGCTCGCCAATCTTTCTGGCAGCAAATCCCAGGTGAACCTCAAGGACCTGCCCAACATTCATACGAGAGGGAACGCCCAAAGGATTCAGTACGATATCGACAGTAGTCCCATCAGCAAAAAACGGCATATCCTCCTCGGGCAACAGACGCGAGACGACGCCCTTGTTTCCGTGGCGTCCTGCCATTTTATCCCCCACCGACAGTTTGCGTTTGGTTGCAACATAGATCTTCACCATCTTGACCACGCCTGGAGGCAAATCATCTCCCTTTCTCATCCTGTCAATGATTCCGTCGTACCTCTCGGAAATAAGCCGGGATTGATTCTTATAGCGGCGATATACAGCGTCTATTTGTTCTGAAAACTTAGACTTTTCAGAAAAGTCGATGGAAAGAAGATTACTGAATCCTATGGCGAGAGCCATGTCGGAGCTGAATTTCTTACCGAGCTTGACGATAACGCTTCCGTCTTCGGCAATCACATCCTGTTTTGCGGTCCGTCCATCTATGACCTCACCGATTTCCCTGCAGACTCCGCGTTTCAGACTATCCAATTCGTCAAGCTTATCCTGATTCAGCTTCTCAATCTCCAGATCCTCGATCATTAAAGACCGCTCATCCTTATCCACGCCTTTACGCGAGAAGACTTTAGCATCAATAACGACTCCCTCAATGCCCGGCGGTACCCTCAAGGATGAATCCTTGACATCCTGGGCCTTTTCTCCGAAAATTGCCCGAAGGAGTTTTTCCTCAGGTGACAGTACAGTCTCTCCTTTTGGTGTTACCTTACCAACCAGAGTATCTCCCGCCTTCACCTCAGCCCCTATGCGCACTATCCCGGAATCGTCAAGATTTCTCAGCGTCTCTTCGCTGACGTTGGGAATATCGCGCGTAATTTCCTCTTTGCCAAGCTTGGTATCTCGGGCCATTGTTTCAAAGACTTCAATATGGACAGAGGTGAATGTATCCTCTTTGAGAAGCCTCTCATTGACAAGGATAGAGTCTTCGAAGTTAAAACCGCGCCAAGGCATGAATGCAATGGTCACATTTTTACCCAAAGCAAGCTCTCCCTGCTCGCAGGATGGTCCATCGGCAAGGACAGTCCCCGTTTTAACAGGCGTGCCGGGAAGGACTAAGGGCTTTTGATTAAAGCAGGTATTCTGGTTTGATTTTTTATATTTTTCGAGCCGATATACAGCAACACCGGTATCAAAACCATCTGTCCCCGGTTCTGCATAGCGAACAACTATACGATTGGAATCAGATTCTTCAACAATGCCATCTCCTCCGGCAAGCAGACACGATCCGGAATCCCGGGCCACATACCGTTCCATTCCGGTACCGACAAAAGGTGCAGCCGTGTTCATCAAAGGGACAGCCTGCCGTTGCATATTGGACCCCATAAGGGCACGGTTTGCATCGTCATTCTCAAGAAAAGGAACCAAAGAAGCAGCAACGCTGATCAACTGATTCGGCGCAATATCCAAATAGGTGACTTTATCCGCTGTCGAGGTAACAACCTCTCCATCTTCCCGAACAATAAGGGAATCCGGAACAATACGGTTCTCAGCGTCAATCTGTGTCGATGCAGGAGCAATAATATGTTTCTGCTCCTGTAAGGCACTGCAATATTTAACATCGTCTAAAACAATCCTGTTTTCAACCTTGCGATACGGAGTCTCGATAAACCCGTAGGGATTAATTCGTGCATAGGTTGCCAACGATACAATCAGACCGATATTAGGCCCCTCTGGAGTCTCAACCGGGCATATCCTTCCATAGTGCGTTGGATGTACGTCACGCACCTCAAATCCAGCCCTTTCGCGTGAAAGGCCTCCAGGTCCGAGAGCGGAAAGGCGCCTTTTATGGGTTACCTCGGACAATGGATTGGTTTGATCCATGAATTGCGACAATTGACTGGTTCCAAAAAATTCCTTTATTGCAGCCGATATGGGTTTAGGATTAATGAGGTCATGGGGCATAAGCGTTTCAACATCTTGAAGAGTCATCCGCTCCTTTATAGCACGCTCCATGCGAACCAGTCCCATGCGGTACTGGTTTTCCACAAGCTCGCCAACTGTACGAACCCGTCTGTTTCCAAGGTGATCGATATCGTCTACCCCGCCCTGCGTATCTTTAAGACGAACCAAGTAGCGGATAGAATGGACAATATCATCATGGGTCAAAGCACGATGCTGGATGTCGATATCCAGCCCTAACTTAGCATTAATCTTGTATCTGCCAACTTCAGAAAGGTCATAGAGATCCTGATTGAAAAAGAGATTCTCGAAGAATGTAGCCGCGACCTCAACAGTTGGCGGGCTCGATGGTCTCAGTCTTCTGTAAATCTCTAGCAACGCCTCATCCTTAGAGCTCACTTTATCAAGAGCAAGCGTACGTCTGAAGGCCTCTGAATATTGAACGCCGTCAATGAAAAGCACTTCAAATTCATTAATACCGGCATCTTGAATCGACTGAAGAATGGTATCGTTGACCTCCGTGTTGCACAAGGCCAAAATCTCATCGGTGCCAGGCTTCATGATGGTCTGAGCAAGAAAACGCCCGGTCAATTCTTCTCTGGAAATCTGGAGATATTCAATTCCTACTGATTCAATTTTCTTTGACAGAACTTTACTGATCTTTCTCCCTTTCTTCGCTATGACTTCACCATCGATGGGGCTGATGAGATCAAACTCCAGCCTTTGCCCTTTCGCTGTCTCTTGATCAAAATGAATTTTATAAGAATCTTTGCCACAAACAACCCGATTAATCGGATAAAATTCTCTGAGAAGTTGCTCATCGTTCAGCCCTATAGCTTTCAACAGGGTTGTCACGGGAAACTTTCTTCTGCGATCAATTCGAACGTGAAGGATATCTTTAATGTCAAATTCAAGGTCAATCCAGGAACCGCGCACAGGAATTATACGTGCTGAATACAGCAGCTTACCACTTGCATGACTTTTACCATTATCATGGGTATAAAATAAGCCAGGTGACCGCTGAAGCTGAGAAACAATAACCCTCTCTGTCCCATTGATTACAAAAACACCATCACCGGTCATAAGCGGAATGGAACCGAGGAAAACTTCCTGTTCCTTAATATCCCTAATGGTTTGAACACCGGTTTCGTCATCAATATCAAATGTCAGTAACCGGACTATTATCTTCAAAGGAATCTCATACGACATGCCCCTTTGCAGACATTCCTGAACCGTATACTTGGGCTCGCCAAATTTATATCGCACGAACTCAAGAGAGCAAATTCCGTTAAAATCGTTTATAGGAAAGATATTTTTGAGAATGGCCTGTAACCCGTAATCTTCACGATCATCCGGTTGCTTATCCATCTGCAGAAACTTTTCATAAGATTTCCTCTGCATGGATATCAGATGGGGAGGCTCAATAATGCCCGCCACTGTAGCAAATTTTTTTCTCACACGTTCCATATATAGTCCTCGAGGTTGCCTTAAGATCGTTTAGCTTAAATTACAACAATTTGACACAAGATGTCTGCTTAATCTGTGAAGCGGAAATTGGTCAGGAAAAAACAATAGAGGGAGTGCCGCTTAAAAATATTTCATAAAAAACGACTCTATTCAAAAAAGACCTTACAGCATTACATGCAGTACTTAGGATCATGATATCGACCTATGGGGTAGAATTACTTCATCACGTTGACTGACTAACAAGCCTGCAATTCAATGTACTGTAATCATGAGATATTTCTTACAAAGAAACTCTGTAGTATCCTAAAAGCAACACGCTACATAGCAAAGCTAGTAGCGTGTCGCAAGAGCCAGGCCATTCCTTTTAGGGAGTGACATGCAATCGTTTTATTACTTAATCTCTACGGTACCACCGACAGCTTCAATCTTGGCTTTAATATCTGCAGCTTCTTCTTTTGTCACACCATCTTTCAAGGGCTGAGGCGCCTCTTCTACCAAAGTTTTTGCCTCTTTTAACCCAAGATTTGTGATTGCGCGAACTTCTTTAATAACCTTGATTTTCTGGTCGCCAGCAGTAGCCAGTATTACATCAAATTCAGTTTGCTCTTCAGCGGGTGCTGCAGCTTCGGCGCTGACACCGGCCGCGGCAACTGCAACAGGAGCTGCAGCAGAAACACCAAATTTCTCTTCAAGTTCCTTGATGAGCACTGAAAGTTCAAGAACAGACATATTGGAAATAAATTCAACTACATCTTCTTTTGAAACAGCCATTATTCTATACCTCTTCGTATTGAGATTTTACATGTGTCAAGAGATTGACACCTTAGTTATCAGCCTTGTCTTTTTTGTCTTTCAACGCCTGTAGCCCATACAAGAATGCACGAGGAACTCCGGAAAGAACGCGAACGAGACCTGTAGGAACATTGTTCAGCACTGACAGCAACTGCCCCAGCAATATCTCCCTGGAAGGAAGTTTTGAAAGAGCGATAAACTGATCAGTATTCAGCCTTTCTCCCTCAAGAGCAGCAGACCGGATTTGAAAATTCTTAAAATCCTCAGAAAATTTCGCCAGTGCCTTTGCGGGCGCTACAGGATCACCGTAGGAAACAATAACGGCTGTAGTTCCAGTGAAATCATCGCTTAATGTTGCATTACCTGTTTCATTAACTGCTCGTTTGAGAAGAGTATTCTTCGCAACGCGAATTTCAGAGTTACATTTCCGTAATTCTACCCGGATCTGTTGAATCTCTGAAACAGTCAATCCACAATAGTCTGTAACAACAGCAAATTTTGCACGATTAAATGACTCGTGCAGTTCAGCGACTATTGCCGATTTATCATCACGGTTCAAGGCACTCCTCCTTTTATGGTAAAATTTTAATAAAAATGAAACAGCAGTTCGTGCAATAAGCGATTATTTCCTTAAAATCTCATACGAAATAAACACGTCTCGGCAGGCGGTGCATTCACACCTATTAAACGCAAGTACCTGCTGTCTCAGACCAAACCAACAATAAGAATTCAATATATTTATTTAACTTGATTCTTTAAATCAAGAGGATCAATCTTAAAACCTGGACCCATTGTGGAGGAAACGGTTATTGATCGTACATAGATCCCTTTACTTGTCGAAGGCTTGAGTTGCATAATTTTCTCAATGAATCCAACAACATTCTTCAGCAACTTTTCTTCACCGAAAGAAACCTTACCGACGCCTGCGTGTATAATACCTGCCTTATCAACCCTGAAATCAACCTTTCCGCTTTTAATTTCTTTTACAATATTAGAAACATCAAAAGTAACAGTTCCCAATTTTGCATTAGGCATAAGGTTTCTCGGTCCAAGAATACGCCCAATCTTTCCCACAGTTCCCATCATATCGGGAGTGGCGACAGTCTTGTCAAAATCAAGCCAGCCACCCTGAATCTTTTCAACAAGATCATCTGAGCCCACATAATCGGCACCAGCTTCCTTTGCTTCAATTTCTTTTGCACCTTTGGCAAAAACAAGAACGCGTGTTACCTTACCATTCCCAAAGGGAAGAACAACAGATGACCGGATCATTTGGTCAGCGTGACGGGGATCAACTCCAAGTTTCATCGCAATGTCAAAAGTTTCATCAAATTTTGCGAATTTTGCCTGAAGGACATTTTTAATCCCTTCCTGAATCGAGTAAAGCTTGGTCCTATCGAGATCGTTAATTACTTTATTGAAATTTTTTCCGTGTTTCGGCATATTGCCTCCTACTGATTTAAGGGGTACTTCCCTCAATCGTAGTAAATTTTAATCTTATTCTATAACAGTTATCCCAGCACTTCGTGCTGTTCCTTCAATTATTCGCATTGCACTTTCCACATCATAGGCATTCAGATCTGGAAGTTTAATCTCAGCGATCTCTCTAATCTTATCTCTTCCGATTTCGGCAATACGCTGCGCCTTAGGATTTCCTGATCCTTTCTGCACACCAGCAGCCTTAAGAAGCAAAACTGATGCTGGCGGTGTCTTGGTAATAAAGGTGAAAGACCTGTCCTGATAGACCGTAATGACCACAGGAACGATGGTATCCCCCAGAGACTGGGTTTTTGCATTAAAAGCCTTACAAAATTCCATAATGTTCACGCCCTGTTGACCTAAAGCAGGCCCAACAGGCGGAGAAGGATTTGCCTTACCAGCAGGAATCTGTAACTTAACATATGCCGTTATTTTTTTGGCCATTGTTCACTCCGACAATCTAATTTAAAAAATATATTTTATTGCTGAATATAGGGGATAATTCCTTCACAATAAACCATTCAAACAATGCATCAGGTATTGGATACCTGCACATACTCAAGTTCAACAGGTGTCTCGCGCCCGAATATGGATACTAAAACTCTCACCCTTCCTTTTTCAGGATATACTTCATCTACAACACCTTGAAAATTCGCAAACGGGCCGTCTATAACCCGAACCACCTCACCAATGTCAAAAATGACCTTCGGTCGCGGACGTTCAGACCCATCTTGAATTCTGCCTATAATTTTACCGGCATCCGCGTCAGATAAGGGTACAGGGTTTTTATCATCACCAACAAAACCGACCACTCTTGGCATATTCTCATGAATTGTATGCCATGTTGAATCGTTGAGATCCATGCTCACCAGCATATATCCAGGGAAAAATCTTCTTGCAGATGTCTTCCGGGAGCCTTTTATCATTTCGACTACTTGCTCAGTAGGGACAAGTATTTCACCAAAGAGTTCTTCCTGTCCTTCCTTTTTGATCCGCTCTTCGAGGGTTGCCTTGACTTTATCTTCAAAACCAGAATGAACCTGAAGTATATACCATTGTCTTGCCATGGGTGTGTTGTCACCAGTTTTAAGTAAAATTTAAAGGTTTAAAACCATTGTTTAGAGGCTTTCCCTTTCAGAATCTGCAAATTCACGTCTATCGCAGAAAAGATGTTATCAATTTTCCCAATAACAAATCAACAGAACCCAAATAGGCAGCAACTATCACTGTCAAGACAACGACAATACCGGTAAGACTCAATGTCACCTTTTTGTCTGGCCACGCAATCTTTGTAAATTCAACCTTCACTTCACCAAAGAAATCTTTAATTTTAGCTGGCGTAAAAGCTGAAACTTCGTCTTTAATACCTGCACTGTTCTTTTTTGATTTAGTTTTAATTGTCATTCCATTTCGCCATTTTCAAAATTGAACCCAACAGATATGTAATCTACATACTACTATCACTACCTGTATATCAATACAACCAATGTATTACATACAGGGTGTTATTCAAATATAACCCAAACTCCACCACAGAAGCCTACGCACCGCACACAATTGATCCACACAAATTCATGCACGATGATGGCAGGCCAGGAGGGACTCGAACCCCCAACATCCGGATTTGGAGTCCGGCGCTCTACCATTAGAGCTACTGGCCTTTTCAGATGAATTATTTTGTTTCTTTATGGGGCGTATGAACCTTACAAAATGAACAATATTTCTTAAATTCAAGTTTGTTTGGTGTATTCTTTTTATTCTTTGTTGTCGTATAATTACGACGTTTACAAGTTCCACATGCCAGTGTTATTATATCTCTCATACCCGCTTTCCCTCTATAAAAAATTACCCAGCTCACCACAGGAGAGCCGGGTAATGTGATTATGAATGATACTATTTACTGAATAATTTCACTGATAACGCCGGCGCCTACGGTCCGACCGCCTTCACGGATTGCGAATCGAAGTCCCGCATCCATCGCTATCGGGGTGATCAGCTCTGCCACAACAGATACATTATCGCCAGGCATTACCATCTCAACTCCCTCAGGAAGCGTCACAATTCCCGTTACATCTGTCGTCCTGAAATAAAACTGGGGACGATATCCGTTGAAGAAAGGAGTATGACGACCGCCTTCCTCCTTGCCGAGAATATAGCACTCGGCCTTGAACTTTGTATGCGGAGTAATGGACTTTGGAGCCGCCAGAACCTGGCCACGCTCAATGTCCTCGCGCTTTACACCACGAAGCAGCGCTCCGATGTTATCGCCGGCCTGACCTTCATCCAACAACTTCCGGAACATCTCAACACCGGTGCAGGTGGTCTTTACAGTGGCTCGAATGCCGACTATCTCCAGCTCGTCACCAACCTTAACCTTGCCGCGCTCAATCCTGCCAGTAGCTACCGTTCCGCGCCCGGATATAGAAAATACATCCTCAATCGGCATCAGAAATGGTTTGTCGATATCACGATGCGGCTCAGGAATATAATTGTCTATCGCCTCCATCAGCTCCCATATACACTTCGCGGCAGCCTCATCTTCCGGCTCTTCCAACGCCTTAAGCGCTGATCCTTGAATGATCGGGACGTCATCGCCGGGAAATTCATACTTGTCAAGAAGCTCGCGCAGTTCCATCTCAACCAGCTCAATCAATTCAGGGTCGTCAACCATGTCGCATTTATTCAAAAATACAACAATGGCCGGCACCCCTACCTGACGGGCCAGGAGTATGTGCTCACGGGTCTGCGGCATTGCACCATCGGTCGCCGCCACTACAAGAATAGCACCGTCCATCTGGGCCGCGCCCGTAATCATGTTCTTTATATAGTCGGCATGACCCGGACAGTCCACATGCGCATAATGCCGCTTGACCGTTTCATATTCTACATGCGCTGTAGCGATTGTAATTCCACGCTCTTTTTCCTCAGGGGCCTTATCGATCTCGCTGAAGTCAGTAAATTTCGCCTGACCTTTTGTGGACAACACGCGAGTTATGGCTGCGGTCAAAGTAGTTTTACCATGATCAATATGACCAACTGTTCCCACATTGACATGTGGCTTTGTCCTGTTGAATTTTTCCTTTGACATTTCCTTATCTCCTCAGGCCTAATGGAATTAATCTTTCAATCTCGCCTTTCATACATTGGAGCCCACGACCGGAATCGAACCGGTGACCTCATCCTTACCAAGGATGCGCTCTACCATCTGAGCTACGTGGGCACCTCTCTTCTCAAAAAAAAATGGAGCGGGAAACGAGGCTCGAACTCGCGACCCTCAGCTTGGAAGGCTGATGCTCTACCAATTGAGCTATTCCCGCTCACTAACTATAAAACAAAGATAAAATCAAATGGTGGAGGGGGGAGGATTCGAACCTCCGAAGGCGCTGCCGACAGATTTACAGTCTGTTCCCTTTAGCCACTCGGGAACCCCTCCAAATGGATATCTCTTAAAAACATCCACAACATCGGTTTAAAACTTTGTAATTCACTCACCTTTGGAGCTGGCGATGGGACTTGAACCCGCAACCTGCTGATTACAAATCAGCTGCTCTGCCAATTGAGCTACGCCAGCCTGCAAAGGACGTGAGTATACCCATTCAGCAGTTTAATGGCAATATTTTTTTGTCACAAGAGAAAGAATTGGCTAAAAAAAAGGCTGGGTCAGTTCTGACCCAGCCCTATATTCAAGAGAGATCTCTACGCAGGAATTTTTTATTTCAGAACACCATCGGCACCATAAGAACTCTCTCTGCATTTCTCAAAAGCAATGGCAAAGGTCCTGTATACCAAATGGGCAAATTTAGTATAGGGCATGTAAAGAAATAACATCATAACTGCAACCAAGTGGCAAAAATAAATCACATATCCTATTTGAGCAAGCCCCGCCCACCGGCAAACCTCTGCCAGAAAACCGGTAACACCTACAGCCATAATTTCCCAGATCAGGAACCAATCATAAAAATTTCCGTTGATTCCGGCATCACTCTCAGCCTTAGCCCTGTTGGTCCAAAGAACCCAGATACCGTATATCATAGCTATGGCAGAAACATTTGCTAGAAGTTTAACCGGATTCCAGAAGGTCATTGGGCCATGAAACTGGGGAACCCAGAGACCAATAACATCGTTGGCAAGAAGTGACCAGGTCGTTACGATAAACAGTCCGATAAATGCATACATCAAGGGCCGATGCCCGCGGGCCCTATCGGCATTTACCGTGCACTCACGAAACCGCGTATGCTGCAGAATTTCAACAATTGCCGGCCAGAGAAACCTTTGCACAAATTGAATTGCAGAAGGTCTGAAGTTCGGATTCATTGCATTCTTCGCTGCCATCGCCTTCCAAAGAGTGGTAATTCCCATATATGCCGATAAAACAGCAAGCCCCAATGAAGGAACCATAAAACAGACAATAAAAAATATATTCTTCGCATACCAGCGAAAATCCCAATGACCAAAAAATTGCTGATAGCCATGATGCGCAAAATCCTCAGCAGAAGGGAAGCCCATCGCCCCGGAAACCATCCACATAAGAAAAATAATAACCGCAGGGATAGCGATCATTACAGGCAACCCTTTGGCATTTGACGCCAATTTGGCCAAGCCTGAAGGCCATCCGTAAAAAGTATAGGCGTAGGCCCGAATAGCCCCCATCACATCGCCAGGCTTTGCACCCCGCGGACACTTTTCCGAGCAATCGCCGCATTGATGACACAAAAAAACATCAGGATCAGCTATAAGGTTTTCTTTCAGACCCCATTGCGACCAAATCATTTCTTTGCGTGGAAATGGTTTCTTATCCTTTGAAAGCGGGCAGACAACAGAACATGTTGCACACTGATAGCATTTTTTCAGCGTATCGCCACCGACGCCCTTCAGATATCGTATAAACTCTAAATCCGGCTGGATGTTCATTTCTTCCCCTCATATAAGATATCAACACTCATAAAAACACTATTTTTTCAAAACCTTTCAAGCAAAGCGCTGTTCTGCAGAAAAAAACACTTCCTTTTCTGCAGAACAGGTAAACGCGCTTGTTAGAAGCCCTTAAACGGGTTCGGACCCATTTCGACAATGGTTTCGACAAAATCATTCACAATCTGAGGAATCTTATCGTAGTCTGTAATTGCCACCTGTTGGGCCGTTACTCTTTCCGGCTCAAGTCCGAGCGTGGAGAGCGTATCGCCAATATTCTCCATCCTCTTATTTGCAATCTCAGACCCTTTAACAAAGTGGCATTGATAATCATCCCCATAGGTACATCCCAACAGCATTGCTCCGTCCATACCTGCTGACAGAGCATCTCGAATCCAGGCCATGTTCACCGAACCAAGACATCGTACAGGAATGAAACGAGCCATATGGCTCAGTTTATGATGTTTCATACCTGCCATATCGATCGCCGGATACGCATCGTTTTCACACACAAGCACCAGAATGCGCAATCTCTCTTCATCGTCTTCTGGAACTTCAATCGATTTGATCATGGAGCCAATCAAATCTATATTATAATCCTTGAATCCGATTATACGTTCAGGACAGGCCCCCATACATGTTCCGCAACGCCTGCATCGGGTCGGATTAGGCAGCGGCGTACCCTTTTCATCATCGTCCAGCGCACCAAAAGGACATTCTTCTGTGCAGCGTTTACATTGAGTACAACGTTGCATGAAAAATTCCGGGTAGGTAGCGTCACCTGAACGCGGGTGAACAGCCACACCGCGATCTGTCGATTCAATACACTGAATTGCCTTTAATGCTGCACCAGTAGCATCATCAATGGTTTCATCCATTGTCTCAGCCTTCCGAACACCACCGCACGCATACACACCCGTTCTTCTTGTCTCATACGGGAAGCAGATAAAATGCGAATCTGCATATCCATCAAAAAGCCCCAAATCCGAAAAAGCCGGACCCTGACGATAAGCGAGGTTAATTGTGTTTTCATGAAGAGTAGTCGGTTCCATGCCTGCTGCCAGGACAACCATATCGACATTCAGGGTGATGGAATCGCCAAGCAGGGTGTCATCTACAGCCACTGTTACTTTTCCGTCAGGAGCAGCATCAACCTTCATAACATTTCCTTTTGTAAGGAAAATGCCATCATTCTGCTGTGCGCTTTTATAAAATAGCTCCATATGGCCCGGAGTACGCATATGCTGATAAAGTATGTAGGCCTTTCCTTCAGCATTATCCTGACATACATACTGGGCCTGTTTCAACGCGACCATGGAAGTAACTGAATTGCAATACGGGAAATCTTTATCATTTTCAGCGCCGCCGGGACTTTGAACAAAGGCAACGCTGGCAGGTACTTTACCGGCTTTAGCCATTTTTTCAAATTCCGCATTGGTTACCACATTGTTTACTTTCCCGTATCCAAGATGCTCATACTGAGAAACGTCTGCGGGCTTCCAGCCGGTTGCAAGAACTACGGCTCCGACTTTAGTGGCTGAAGGATCAATCTCAGTGTAGACTTTAAGACCTTTATTCGGGTCTTCTTTCTCACCCTTATCGATCAGGTCCTTTTCATCAACGGTCACTTTGGCAGGTGCATCCCATTCTGTCTTTTCTCCTGCCTTCTTGAAGGAAACTGAAAAGTTGCCTGGTGACCCGGCAACACGCGCAACCTCTGTTTCAGTCTTAACTGTTATCTTTTTGTTTCCGAGGATCGCCGCAGTCAGAGCTGGAACCGGATTTTCCTCAAGGTCAGTCCATGGAGCTTTTGAAGGAAAGGACTGTCTCCAGCCCAACGCCTTGCCGCCAAGAGCAGCTTCCTTCTCAACAAGTATCACCTCGTAACCTGCATCCGCAGCCTCTTTTGCTGCCGTGAGTCCAGCGAGTCCACCACCCATGACAAGGACGGTTTTGTTAATCGCTGATTCAAGCTGATAGGGAACAGCCAATTCCGTCTTTTGGGCACGAGTACATGCCATTCGCATGTAATCACTGGCTGTCTCTTGCATGAACGCAGCAGCTTCGGGGTGCGGAGTCTCACCTTCAGCAGGTTTTCCCGCTGACCATACTACCTGTTCACGCAAATTGGCACGGACTGTAATTGTATCTGCGCCGAAATCGAATTCTCTCTCCATGACTCGGGGTGAGCAGGCACCGATTACGAGAGTGTTGACGCCATTTTCTTTGATATCTTTTTCAATAAGAGCCTTGCCCTCTGTACCGCACAGGCACCCGAAGGTCTTGCACTCCATGGACATTTCACCGGTTACGACCTCAGAGAGAGCCTCTAGGTCAAGAGCCTCTCCGATGCCGCAACCCGAACATAAGTATGCGCTGTATGTTTTAGCCATTGATTTTACCTCCTGGAAATCTGAATTGCCTTCAAGGCAGCTGCAGTGGATGATTGGGTCGTGGTTACAACATCAGAGGCTTTTTTTGCACAACCAGCTGATATCATACCTTTCTCATTGTCAGAAATAACAAAACCACTGTTATCCATATTCAGACTGACAGGTGCCCCCTGGAATCCCAGAGACGGTTGCATTCCTGTTGCCAGTACGGCCAGATCTACCTTCTGCCGTATTTTATCGCCGGTTACAGCGTTCTCTGCCACTACCGTTACACCACCATCACTTTCAGGCAGTATCTCTGCGACTTTCCCCTTAATAAAGAAAGAGTTTTTATCATTGGTCAGTTTTTCACGGAATTTCTCATATTTTCCGGGAGTTCGCAGATCAATATAAAAGACATACATCTTTGCATCAGGATATCGATCCCTGACATAGGTCATCTGCTTTAACGTTGCCATGCAACAGATGTGTGAACAAAACTCAAGATGATTCTCGTCTCGTGACCCTGCACACTGAACAAAAGCAATTGAACTGATCTCTTTTTTATCTCCAGGACGGACGATAGCCCCCCCAGTCGGACCATTCGGAGCTGCCAGACGCTCCATCATCATATTCGTGATAATGGCGTTTGATTGACCGAACTTGAGGTTGTCCATTTTGGTTGCATCATACGGGGTCCATCCGGTAGCCCAGACTATAGCCGAAACGTTAACGGTTACATTCTGCACCTGCATATCCAGATCAACGGCATTATATTTACATGCTGATTTCACAGCCTTGGCGCCATCGGCAGAAAGACCATTCTTATTGATAACATATCTGCGTGGATAGGCCATATCATGGGGAAGATATGCGGCCTTCGTTTTGTCCATCCCGAAGTTGAATTCATTATCAATGGTATCCGGGCATGCTTCGGCGCAATCTCCGCACGCAGTGCAGTTACTGTTCACATACCTTGGAGCAATCTCAAGATTTACCTGGTAATTACCAGGGACGCCACTGACAGATTTCACTGTAGTCATCGTGTACGTTCGAATCTTACGATTGTTTTTTACCCGCCGAAAATTAATCTCCAGCCCGCAACTCGGCGGACACAGTTTCGGGAAATACTGATTAAGCTGGGCCACGCGACCGCCAAAAAAAGCGTTTTTTTCAATCAGAAACACATCATTTCCGACTTCGGCGGCTTCAAGGGCTGAGGTTAGCCCGCTGATACCGCCGCCCACGACCAAAATTGCACCAGAGGCGCCTTGCTCGTCAGTCATACTTTTCCTCCATTGTTGCTCTTAAATATATTTGTACAATTGTCACTCTTAAACGGAACCAACCAGAGTGTCTCATTTACTTAAGCCCTTTGATCATAGCCGAAACCGGTGATACCAGAGCAGTATGTACTGGAATAAGCTTAAACATTTTTAGCTTATATAGAGTAGAGATCCAAACACACTCTAATCCATATAAGCTAAAATGGAGTACATAGCAAAAATCTCCAGGAATCACAAGCGGATTCCTGGAGATCTCATATTACATCACTACAGCCCTACCCTATCTCTTACAGCCAAGGTTCGGTCGAAAGAATGTTGATACATTCAACTTTCTCGCATTTCCATTCCTTGGTATCAGGATTAAAGGTAGAGTTAACGAAACACTTCCAATTCTCGTCATCAACTGTCGGGAAATCAGATCTGTAATAGAATCCGGGATAACGAGATTCTTTACGGAACTCGATGTGACGGATATGGGCCTCAACACACCAGATACGATGATAATTCTCCCAACAGCGGAGAAGCTCATGCAGATCACCAGCGGCCATTTTCTCTGAATCTTCACGGAGCAGCTTGAGCAGGTCCATACAGATATTGAGCAATTTGCCGGAGGTCATATAGTATGTTGCAACGCCACCACCGTACTCATCGGTGGCCTTCATCAGACGCATCATCAATCCAGCAGGTTTGCAATATGCGGGGTTGACATCAGCTGCCGTAGAAAGGCCAACGTTCTCGGTATACAATTTGACTGGAGCGTAGATTTCTGCAGCCAGTTCCTGAGCGGTCTGCTTCAATTCAGGTTTGAATGAAGCATTGTCACGGCAGAATTTAACCATCTGCTTGGCAGCAATACGACCTTCTGCATGAGAACCGGATGAGAACTTATGGCCGGAAGCACCAACGCCGTCGCCAGCTGTGAACAGACCGTCAACGGTGGTCATACGGTTGTAGCCCCACTTGTACTGATGCGCACGGGAAGGGTTGTTGACAGTAGGAACCCAGTCCTCGTTCGGGCCAGAGGTCCAGATACCGCAACAGCCTGAGTGAGAACCAAGCATGTAGGGTTCGGTCGGCATAATCTCAGAACCAACCTTCTCCGGCTCGACGTTCATACCAGCCCAGAGGCCAGCCTGACCGACAGACATATCAAGGAAATCTTCCCATGCCTCTGACTCAAGATGCTTCCAGTATTTCTTCAGATCCTTGTCATTCATACCGGCTGCTTTACGGTCATCAAGGAAGGCATTAAGAGCGACGTCCGTAGCCATGTACAGAGGACCACGGCCTTCTCTCATCTCATTAATCATGAGATGATTACGCAAACAGGTCGGCGTAACAGGAGAGGCACCATAAGGCATGAACTTAGCAAGCTCGTCTTTAACAGAAGCGCTATTGGCATAGAACTCACCAAGACCATTCTGAACCTTAGCCTTGAAGAGCAGGAACCATGCGCCAACCGGTCCGTATCCATCCTTGAAACGGGCAGGTGTGAAGCGGTTTTCCATCATGGTCAATGTTGCACCGACTTGTGCACACATGGTGTATGTGGAACCTGCATTCCATACAGGATACCAGGCACGTCCTTTACCTTCACCCGTTGAACGGGGACGGAAGATGTTAACAGCGCCACCGCAGGCAACAAGTGCAGCTTTGCAGCGGAAGACGTGAACTTTATTTTCGCGGGTGGAGAAACCGACAGCACCAGCGATCTGGTTTGCTTTGTTTTTGTCAAGGAGCAGCTTAACGATAAAAATACGCTCAAGAATGTTATCTGCGCCAAGGGCGGTAGCAGCAGGCTCGGCTACGATACACTTGTAGGACTCACCGTTGATCATGATCTGCCATTTACCGGTACGAACCGGGGTGCCGCCTTCACGAAGAGTCTTGGCAGGCTTTGCACCATCAAGAGTCTCGCCATTGGCGTCTTTCTTCCAAACCGGAAGTCCCCACTCTTCAAACAGTTTTACAGACTCGTCAACGTGACGGCCACAGTCATAGATAAGATCCTCGCGAACAACGCCCATGAGGTCATTACGAACCATCTTGACATAGCTTTCAATCGGGTTTTCACCAATATAGGTGTTGATTGCAGAAAGACCCTGAGCAACAGCGCCTGAACGTTGAAGAGATGCTTTATCAATAAGCTTGATCTTCATTCCTTCCGGTGCCCATTTCTTTACTTCAAATGCGGCGCCACAGGCAGCCATACCACCGCCGATGATCAGAATATCTACGTCATGCTCAACGACCTCTGGGTTTACTACGGCTTTGAGTTCACCTTTTGGTTTATTTGGTAATGCCATATCCAAATCTCCTTATTACTAAAGATTTTTTGAGTTAAATTTCAAGGCTCAGCTTATTTCTTGGGGGATGGGAGAGCTGACTCTAAGAGCAGACACTCATCATCAAGGCTGGCGCCGTTCTGACCGACATAGGCATTAGCAGCACCCTCAGCCGTGGTACGGATCGGGAATTTGAAACGTTTCAGATTGCCATTACGGAATTTTACAGTCCACATAATATCATTGGAAGACCGCATCGGATGCACTTGGCCGCCCATAGGTACGAAGTCATCATAACCACGAACAAAGATCGCACCTTGCGGGCAAATCTTGACACAGGAATAACACTCCCAGCATGCATCAGGCTCTTGATTGTACGCCCTCATCTCCTCAACATTAAGTACCATCAAATCGTTGGGACAGATGTACATGCATGCGGTTTTGTCTCCACCCTTGCAACCATCACACTTGGAAGGATCTACATAACTTGGCATTAAACTACCTCCTCAGTTTGTTTTAACTGTTGTGACCCTGATCATACAGGACCCACTTTACCTATGCTGAAAAAAAAACAACAAAACACCAATCCTTATCTATCGCTTGCAAACCCTGACAAACAATAAATAAATTCATACCATTTAAACGTTATCGATTCAATTTTTTACACTGAAAAAAAATGAACGGTCACTCATTTTTACCAACTATGAGATATAATTTGTCGCCAAATTATTGTCAAGGAAATTCAACAATGAATTCCCATGGGCGTCAGTGCTGATCATAGGTCTTTCGAACAAGGACTTCGCGAGGGCGAACACCATCGGCAGGCCCGATAATTCCTTCCCTCTCCATAACCTCAATCATCCTCGCTGCCCTGTTGTATCCGACTCTAAGTCGCCTCTGCAGCATCGAAATCGAAGCCTGGCCCGATTCGCAAACCACACCCACCGCCTCATCATACCGGTCATCGGTTTCGGACTCCTCATCCTGGGACGATCCGCTGCATTCGGTCTCAATCTCCTGGATCACCGAATCATCATAGGCTGCGACACCTTGTTTTTTTAAATATTCAACGAGTTTTGAGGTTTCATTTTCTGAAATAAATGCCCCGTGGATTCGCAGAAGCCCTGAACTTCCCGGAGGTAGATAGAGCATATCTCCGGCCCCTAGAAGATGTTCGGCGCCCGACGTATCAATAATCGTTCGCGAGTCGATTTTTGAGGAGACCTTAAAAGAAATCCTGGTCGGAAAATTTGCCTTGATAAGACCCGTCAATACATCGACGGAGGGCCTTTGGGTGGCAAGGATCAAATGAATGCCTGCAGCCCTCGCCATCTGAGCAAGGCGGGCAATAGAGGACTCCACATCCTTGGATGCAACCATCATCAAATCCGCAAGCTCATCGACAATAACAACGATATACGGGAGTTTATCCTTTATATTTTCATTATAAGAATCAAACCCTTTCACCTTAGCCTCCTCCAAGAGCCGGTAACGTCTCTCCATCTCCCTTACAGCCCATTGCAAGGCGCGGGAGGCCATCTTCGGCTCAACGACCACCGGATGAAGGAGATGCGGAATTCCTTCATATCCGGAGAGTTCGATCCGTTTCGGGTCCACCATCAGAAAACGGACCTCTTCAGGAGTAGCATTAAAAAGAATGGAGGCAATAATGGTATTGATGGCCACACTCTTTCCTGCGCCGGTGGCTCCCGCAATAAGCAGATGCGGCATCCTGGCAAGATCGGCTATAACGGCATTGCCGACAACATCGAGCCCCAGAGCAATCGAAAGCTTGCTGGAATTTTTGAGGTAATTTTCTGACCCAAGAAGATCCCGTATGTAAACTATCTGCCTTATATCATTTGGTATTTCAATTCCAAGTGCTGCCTTTCCGGGAACTGAACCTACCACGCGAACCGACTGAGCCTTAAGCCCCAGGGCAAGGTCATCAGCCAATCCGACAATCTTGTTAATCTTTATTCCCGGCGCCGGAGCATACTCATATGTTGTTACAACGGGGCCCGGCGATATACCGATCACCTTTCCGGATACGCCGAAATTATTCAATTTCTCTTCCAACTGCTGCGATATGGAGTAGTAGAGTTCTTCGTCTATCTTCTTCTGAACCTGTAAATTTTTCTTTAACAGGGAAAGCGGCGGAAGCTTCCATTCACCTCTGGCCACCGGCCTCAGGGCAAATGAATCTTCTTTTTCAGCCTTACCATTGAGTGCTGGCGGTTCCTGCACTGCCGGAGGTGTTGTTGCTATGGGGAGGGCGGCAGCCACAATCTCCGCGGCCGGGTTCGTCCTTTTTATGGCTACCCGCCGCTCTCTCATGGTGTTCACCTTACGCTCATTTCTTTGACTTCCCGTCAAAGAGCACCAGATCCATCGCATGCAACATTGTATGGTCCTCAGAAGAAAGGAGAGGAGAATGTACGGTGAAAACTGGGTGGAAACCATCAGGGAAATAAGCAGCAGCAAAAGCGTGGTCAATACCGTACCGGCAAGCCCCAGCATGGAACTGATGACATTGAATATCGAACTCCCGATCAGCCCCCCGTCTTCCTTTATCAGTTTGCTATTCAGGACCGGACAGGACAGCAGGGTGCAGAAAGAGGCCATCGCCCCAAGGGTTCCACACACAATCTGAGGAATCCGGGCAGTAGAAATCTCGGCACCGAAAAAGAAAAATGAGCCGAAAAAGAGCAAAGCAGAGAGAAAAAAAGATCCCCCTCCAAAGAGATAAACCAAATTATCCGAAATGAAAGCGCCGGCAGTCCCGCACCAGTTTCCGCCTGCAGCACCCTGATAGTGCGAAAGAAGCGCCAGAGTCAAAAATGCTGCGACAAAAACCCCGAGAACAGCTACGGATTCCCTCAGTAATCCAGGATGCTCTGTCTGTTTGGTCTGGGCCATGATTAAGAAATGCTCCGGTATCGAATCGTCTGAAAGAATATGGAGGATGGGGGGTGAAACAGTAAAAACCATCAACGAGATCTTCCCCATTCAGCATTCCCCGATTCTCAGCGAACCGGAAATCCTTGAAGACCGCCCCTCACATTTACCGGTGATTTATAAAAAAAGGAACAACATGTGGTTATGTAATAAGAATTTCGGAAATGTGCAAGAAATCCCGCATCCAAATCATGAAACCGGACCGTCGGTAGAATCTTTCAAGGCCTGGATCTGCGTTTTCACGGCATCAAGAATACCGTTGACAAAAGAGGGGGATTCTTCGCTGCCGTACCGTTTTGCAATTTCAACGGCCTCATTAATTGCAACCTGATCTGGAACATCATCGCAGTACAGCATCTCAAAAACACCGATTCGCAGGAGATTTCGGTCAGTTATAGCAATCCTCTCCAAACGCCAGTTCTTCGCGCACTGTCGGATAAGACCATCGATATGTTCCCGATTTTCAAAAATACCCTGTAAAAGTTCAAAGGTGTAGGAACGTGCCTTCCTGCTGACCTCGTAGAGATCGCAGAACATATCAAAACGTTCCCGAAGTTCTCCTTTGAACATATCATCAGAGGAGAAATCATCCTGAAAAAGAAACTGAAGGGCTGATTCCCTGGCCTTTCTACGTATTCCCATGGAAAGTATCAAAAAAGAAATTTAAATCATAACGGAGGCGTACTGAGGAAACACTCGCAATCCTCAGAACAATTCCATCGAACATCATGTTCCCATCAGGAAATTCCAGCCAATTGCACGCAGGAAATCAACCGATATTGGCCACCAGGTTCGCCATCTCGATTGCAGCTACAGCGACATCGGCACCCTTGTTTCCGGCTTTGGTGCCGGAACGTTCGATGGCCTGCTCGATGTTTTCCGTAGTCAGCACCCCGAAAAGGACAGGGACTCCGGTCTCGAGACCAACCTGCGCCGAGCCTTTGGACACTTCATTGACAACCACGTCAAAATGAGGAGTTGCCCCACGAATGACCACGCCCAGACAGATTATGGCATTGTATTTTTGCGATCCTGCAAGTTTTTTTGCGATAAGCGGTATTTCAAAGGCCCCTGGAACCCGGATGACATCAATGTCCGACTCATTGGCCCCTGAACGCAGCAGCGTGTCAATTGCGCCTTCCCGTAATTTCTCAGCAATGAACGAGTTGAACCGAGCCACAATAATGGCAAATTTCTTCCCATCCGCCTTCAGGTTCCCTTCTATTACGTTTACCATATCTTTGCCCTGTCTTAAAATTGAACGATCACAAACTGACGAAGCTTAATCCACCTGGATGAGATGCCCCATCCTGTCTCGCTTGCATTGCAGATACCCTTTATTCTCATCCCCGGCTTCAATTTCCAGAGGAAATCTATCAACCACCTCAAGGCCATATCCATTCAAGCCTATGATTTTTTTTGGGTTATTTGTCAGCAATCCCATTTTGCGGACGCCAAGATCCCTGAGAATCTGGGCTCCGATACCATAGTCGCGCAGATCAGGTTTAAAGCCCAGTTTTATATTAGCTTCAACGGTATCAAGGCCTTCCTCATCCTGGAGTTTATACGCTTTCAGTTTGTTGACCAACCCGATTCCCCGCCCTTCCTGCCGCATATAGAGCAATACGCCGCATCCTTCCTGATCGATCATCCGCATGGCCGCATTGAGTTGCAGTCCGCAATCGCAGCGCGAGGAACCAAAAACATCCCCGGTCAGACATTCGGAATGCACCCGGACCAAGGTTCTCTTTTCGGGATCGATGGTGCCCTTGACTAAGGCCAGATGCTCATGGTTATCAATATCGTTGGTATAGGCGATGGCTTTGAACTCTCCGGCAATTTCCGTTGGAATCCGCGCCTCGGCAACCCTGTGAATCAGGATGTCCTGATGGAGACGATATGCCACAAGATCAGCAATTGTGGCAATTTTCAGGTCATGCTCAAGGGCAAATTTCTCCAAGTCAGGCATCCTTGCCATGGTTCCGTCCTCGTTCATGATCTCACAGATCACTCCCGCAGTGGTCAGACCTGCCATCCGGGCCAGATCAACAGAGCCTTCGGTTTGGCCGGTTCGTACCAGAACACCCCCTGCCCTGGCCCTCAAGGGAAAGATGTGGCCGGGGCTGACCAGATCGCGAGCCCTGGCATCTGGTGCCACAGCAGCCTGGATGGTGCGGGCACGGTCAGCCGCAGATATTCCCGTCGTCACCCCGGTGCGTGCCTCAACGCTGATCGTAAAACCGGTTTTGTAGGGGGACTGGTTATTTGCAACCATCATCGGCAATTCAAGTTTCGCAACAAGATCGGGACTGAGTGCAAGACAGATAAGCCCTCTTCCGTACTTGGCCATGAAATTTATAGCCTCTGTTGTAACCAGGTCCGCGGCCATGCACAGATCGCCTTCATTTTCACGATCCTCATCGTCGACCAGAATAATCATTTTTCCGGCCTTAATGTCCTCTATCACATCCTCAATTTTGCTCACTGCCATGACTTTCACAATATATTGTTAAATTTTTGGACGCTGTCAAAGCACCCTTTTTAATGAAAACCGTATCAATAAAACCCGTGTTTGGCCAAGAACCCCGGATTGATCCCTTCAGCTTCGGAACGAGCAGGGGCTTTCTGACCCGTCAGCAGGAGTTTTTCGACATATTTCCCAATAATGTCCAGTTCAACATTCACCCGCCCCCCCTTCAACAGATGGTCAAGGGTGGTTGCCTGCAGGGTATGGGGAATGATTGATACCGAAAATCTTCCACTGTCGCAACTATTTACAGTCAGACTAATACCGTCGATGGTAACAGACCCTTTTTCAATCACATAGCGTTCAAGTCTCTCGGGCAGAGAGAAGCTCAGAATGGTAAAATCCCCGGCTGGACGTTTTTCAAGCACCTGTGACACGCAGTCAACATGTCCGGAGACGATATGCCCCCCTAACCGGTCGGAAAGACGCAGGGCGCGTTCCATATTTATCCTGCCGCCCACGGAAAGGTCTCCCAGGGTGGTCCGGGAGAGTGTCTCCGGCGAGACATCGGCCAGGAAAGTCACATCATGAAAGGAATACGCAGTTAAGCAGACTCCGTTGATCGCAATGGATTCACCTTCGCAGGGATCCGGAAGGCTGGTACCCGGCTCTATCCTGAAGGTGACGCCACCTCCAGTGATCCGTTTTTCAATCAGCTTTCCAGTTCCTTGAATAATCCCAGTAAACATGTGAGGCCCTCAGGGGCTATCAGTTTGCCTTTTCAAGGTCTTCCGCTTTCCGGATATACCCTTCGGCAATTTTTTTATGATTAAAATTTTTATGAATCGAGGCAACCGTGCGGTACGCATCTGCAGCCTTAGCCTGTTCGCCTGCCTCAATATATATTTCTGCCATCCGCTCCAGAACTTCTACGGTGCCCCGGGGATCGTTATTATCATGGTATTTATCGATCAGGTCAAGACAAATACTGATTGCCCTCTTGAACTGCCCCTGACCTTGGTAGACCGTAACAAGCTGATTCGATACGGCAAGCATACTCATTGGGTCGTTGAGACTTTCGCAAATATCCCAAGCCCGCATATAGTGCTTCTCGGCCTGATCGTAATCCTTCCTGGCCAGACAGACATGCCCCATCTGGTTGGAGGCGTTGGCTATGCCCTGCTGATCGCTCTTTTCCTCGTAGCCAACCAGGGCGTTGTGAAGTGCGGCAGCGGCCTGAGCAAGCTCATTTTTCTGCAGAAGCTCCTTGCCCTTTTCATAATCGGCCTGTACCGGGTCACCGGCGGACTTTGCTCCCATTATCGAGGTGATGTCTTGTAATTTCGGGGCAGGTTTACTCATTGATTTTTCCTCCATGAATCGCAGCCAGGGCCCTTGCAGCCTCTGCGGCAACGGTTGTTTGAACAGCCACCCCATTTTCCCAAATAGTCAATCCGGCAGTATCTCCGCTCAAGCCCATGAGCTGAATAGCCGCTTCCTTTGCCGTGATCCTCCCGAGCAAACGAGCAACCTGTCCCCGAATTTTCGGTTCGGGATGAGCAAGAAAATTAAAGAGAGTATAAAAGGGGGTATCTCGAATTAAGTCGGGCCTTTTCAGAGCGATTTCGCCCATTGACCATATCACCTGTTCCTGCGTTGACGGCTCACCCATATAGCCAAGAAGATGCCGGGTGAAGGCGCCAAAAATATCAGGCCTCCCCGCTATTACACTGCCAATCGTCTCAACCATTCCCCAAGGCGTTGCAGCCGAGTCGGAGCAGGCCTGAAAGAGACGATGCAGCAATTCGGACACCTGGCCCGGGTCCCGGCCAGCCACTCTGGAGGTCACCTTGCCGACAATCCAGGCGATGTACCATCGCTCGTCCTCCTGAGGGGTGTACAGAAGCCGCTGCAAGAGCCGCAAGGTCTTCCTGTCATCCAGACACAGGGAAACGAGAGCATCAATATTCCCGGCCAAGGCAAGGGCTTTGACCGTAGTTTTACTTGCTTTTTCCTTGGGTCTGTTCTGGTCCGGCATTGGTTCTGGCGGAGGCTCGGGGCTTGCAGCAACAGGAATCATCTCCTTGATCTGGTCGTGCTTTCTCTTACTGACCCGCCTGGAGAGTTCCGCAACATCCGTATGCAGACGGACAAAATACAGAACCCCCCGCACCGGCCGCCCATCAATATTCTTCAAATCCACCACCTGGTGGGTCTGTTCGTCGTAATTTTCTATTCTGCCTGTGAGATAATCATCCTCGGGCATCAGTTCCCAGGCGAAATCCCAATTGTCATCACAGGCATAAACGAGCGCCTCGACCATTGAGGCCCCAACATTATGGCCGGTCGGGTCGCAGGTGTAGACGGCCCCGCACTGACAGCGTCCGACAGGAAACTCACGCATCTTTCGCTTTGGAGCATCGGTCGCCTTGTCTACCTTCTGCCCGCAAAACGGACACCACGGGCGCTTGACAATTCTTCCTTTATTCATAATCACAGTGGAACGGAAGGATTTATAGGCTTACCTGCTGTTTTCAGCATGCCAATTTCTCGTCGAGCCGACCGGCGAAATGAGGGTCAACTGAGTACCCTAGTTCTTTTGCCTTTTCCATATGTTTTTTCGCATTCTGATAGTCTGCGCAAAAATAATAGGCAACAGCCAGATTATTATGGGCCAGCGCAGATTCAGGTTCCAGCTCAACACCTTTTCCGGCTGCCTTCAAGGCCCGTTCATCTTCGCCCTTCATGGTCAGTACCGATGTGAGATTAATCCAGACCGTGGAAAGTTTCGGATTATAGGCAATGGCTTTTTCATATGCTGCAATAGCCTTATCCAATTCGTTGTACTGTTGCCAGATCAGTCCCATATTGGCATGGGCCTGCGCCATTTCCGGCTGAACCTTGATCGCATTTTCGTTGAGTTCCCTGGCCTTGATCAAATCTCCCCGGCCAAAGTGAATGGCCCCCAGATTGATCATGCTCTCACCCGAAAGAGGGTCAAGGACGATGGCCTTCTCCAGAGAGGCTATGGCATCGTCAATCTTTCCAGCCTTTAGATAGACAAGTCCAAGGTGATGGTGGGCAACCACATTATCGGGATTCTGTTCGCATTTTTTTTTCAGTTCTTCAATTACCTTGGGTAAATCCTCTTTCAACTGTTCCGGCATAACACCCCTCAATGCGTGTCTCGCCTTCCATCCGCGCCAGGCGTTACTGAACGCACGCCGCGGATGGAACGCGAAGTCAATGATTATCTTTTAAACCATACCCATTCTGTACCAATGCGATACGGACCGAATTTCTGGCCACAAAGGCGTAACTTCGCTTCCTTTTCAATGAAGCGCATACACTATAGGCACCTTGAACGCACATGCAAGGAGAAAAAAACGGCGCAAAGCCCTGCATCAGAAATCATTACAAAATATTTGCCGACCCTTCGATCCGCCTGCTTGTCCGCTCCAGAACCCCTCTTGCCTCAACAACATCATGCGCTATCTGAGCAGAAAGCTCCTGAATGCCAGAAAATTTCCGTTCCTGACGCAGGAAGTGCAGAAGATTGACCTTAATGGGCTTTCCGTAAATATCTTGATTAAAGTCGAAGATATGCACCTCGGCTATAAGTTTATTTTCACTGAAGGTAGGGTTGAATCCGATATTGATAACGCCTCCGTACTTTTTCCCGTCGTAGATGACCTGGCATACATAAACACCATGCCGCGGTATCAAATCCTCTTCGTCGATATGGAGATTGGCGGTGGGAAAACCAATTTCCTTGCCGCCTCTCTGTTTGCCCCTTTGCACCTCGCCGCGAATCTGGTAACACCGTCCCAGCAACGCCTTGGTTTCGTCCATCAGTCCTGCGGCGACTAACTCACGGATTTTGGTAGAACTGACGAGGATATCACTCTCGTGATAGGGTTCAATAACCGTCAGAGAAAAACCTTTCTCATCCCCCTGCTGCCGTAGAAAGCTGATATCTCCGGCACGTCCCTTTCCGAAGGCATAGTCGTATCCGACAAAGAGCTGTTTCACCCCTATGCGCCCGATCAGGATCTCCTCAACAAACCGCAGAGCGGTCATTGCGGCGAACTCTTTGCTGAACGGAATAATAACTAAAGCATCGATTCCCGACATCGCAATCAGCTCAATCTTCTGCTCACACGTTGAGATGAGCTTTATGCCCCCAGGCCTCAGCACCTGCAGCGGATGTGGATTGAACGTGATCACGACACTGGCGCCCCGGGAGTGAAAGGCTTTCTGTTTGACCGCATCAAACAAGCGCTGATGCCCGAGATGCACGCCGTCAAAATTGCCGATGGTAACACAGGCATGAGGAAACTGTTCTTTTATCTCACCTATTTCTCTATATATTTTCATCAGAAAGCAAATAACCTTATCATGATTTTTTTAATCTGCAGCAAAGAAAGTGTTGACAAAAACTCGTCCGCTAAGCATATTGATGCGCGTTGCCGAAGTGGCGGAATTGGTAGACGCGCTAGGTTCAGGGTCTAGTGGGGGTATCCTCGTGAAAGTTCGAGTCTTTTCTTCGGCACCAAAATTTGAGGGTTACATGGATAGGAAGATATCCATGTAACCCTTTTTTTGTATAGGCAGTCTCCCTCAAAAACCACAATCCGTTCTCCGCCATTCTTCCGCCATTCTCAATCACGCTTACGCCTGCGACACTTGGTGTATACTACTTTCGCATTGCTATTCCAAGCCCTAATAAAGACAATAGTGCTTCCGGATCCTAAATCAAATCGCATGCTGCAGTATGCGTCTGAATCCATACCTGCACTCCTATTGCGGCGCTGCACGGATCCCCCATTCCTGGCAATCTCATTATACATTCCCGCTTGCACGAACTGACGGCCATGATTATTCTTGCATCGAAAACATCAATAATTATTTTGATATTCATCAATTCCGTTGACTATGACAACAAAAATACGTATAATTGTTTTGGTTTTTTCCTTTGCGCAGCACCTGAGAATACGGAGGAAAATCCCTTTCTATTCACATTATTTTAAGGAGTTATAAAGGATGCTAGAACTCAAGAAAAACGTTGATATTCTTACAGTTATTGGAACGATAGATTCAATTGCCGACGCAACGGCGCTCTTTGAAAAAAACCTTGATGCGGCAAACCTGAAAAAATTATCCCGGATCAAGAACACGGAAGCGCTGATTAAAGTCGCCAATGCTATTGCGATGTGTCA
>Ga0364921_10027_pt1 | contig 63488 bp, 55 predicted proteins | sample ExccelJu500001D3_2_FD_206956 | JGI IMG/M metagenome (GOLD analysis project Ga0364921, IMG submission 206956) | Enriched cells from Trout Bog Lake Hypolimnion, Wisconsin, USA - BchlTB.June20.5000.01.D3 | ecosystem: Environmental > Aquatic > Freshwater > Lake > Hypolimnion/Profundal zone | place...
TCATTGCCTTCGGTCTGCTTGGCTCCATGTTCTTCACGCTGGTTGTCAGGATGATGGAATTGCGCACCACCAAGCCTCCCAGGCTGACAATGCCCATAAACGCAGTAAATCCGTAGTGATTGTGTGTCAGCAGCAAGCCCAGGGCCGCGCCAGGCAAAGCCAGCGGAAACGCCGTCATGATAATCAGCGGGTCAATGAACGAGCGGAACTGGAAAAGCAGAATAAGAAAAATCAGTACAAGGCTGAAGACCAATGCATGCTGCATCTCTTGAAAAGTCTCATTCTGATTTTCAAATTCACCGCCATACTCAACGCGGTATCCCGGCGGTAGCGGCATAGCGTCCACCTGCCTTCGGATATCGGCAAGAATCTCACTCGGCAGCCGGTGCCCATCAGGAAAGGCGCGCACCGTCAGCGTGCGAACCCCGTTTCTGCGCACGATTCTGCCCGGCTGCCAGTCCGGCGTCAGCGAAGCAATAGCGCCCAGCGGCACCTTAGCCCCGGTAACGGGCGACATAATATAAGTGTCGGCCACATTCTGAACACTCTGCCGCCGCATGGCGTCGAGGCGCAGAACCACATCAACGTCACGATCGCCTTCCCAGTAAGTTGTCACCGGCGCTCCTTCAAGCCCACCGGCGAGCTGTTGCGCGACTGCGGCATTGGTGATGCCTATGCGGTTTGCAACTTCTTCGCGCACATTCACGCGCAGTTGCCACGCATCTTCCCGCCAGTCGGTGTGGATATAGGTAGCGCCCGGCGTGTGCCGCAACACATTTTCAACCTCCGTGCCAAGCGTGCGCAGCTCCGCGGCGCCTTCACCCACAATGCGCACTTCTACGGGGGCCTCCATCACCTGCCCCTGTTGCAACTCCTTGACGTATACCTGTGCGCCAGGCGCAGCGTCAGAGAGCTGGTCTCGCAGCGACTCAACAAGTTGGGGCGTTCCTTCTACCTTCTTTGTATTCACCAGCACTTGCGCATAGTTGGCGGCAGGCGCCTGCGGATTCACGTTGTAGTAGAAGCGCGGCGCGCTGAAGCCGAGAAAGCTGGTGTAAGAGGCGATCAATGGCTGCTTGTGCAGCACGGATTCAATGCGAGTGACAGCTGCGTCCGTGGCTTCAATCTTCGTTCCCTCAGGCATCCACACGTCCAGTACAAACTGGTCTCGCTCCGCCAGCGGGAAAAACTGCTCGGGCACCAGGTGGAGAATCCAAAACCCTGCAAGAAAGATAACCAGACCGGCGGCAAGAACCAGCATCTTGTTCTTCATTGCATGAACGATGATGCGGTTGTAGAGCTTCTGCATGCGGTCAAGGGGAGTGAGCTTGAGAGAGTCGGATGCCTCGGTGCTCGCATGGTCGATCAGGCCTTCGTGGATGAAATGACGCGCTGTAAGCGGGGTAATCAGCATCGCCACCACATACGACGTGCCCAATGATATTGCCACTGCAATCGGAAGAGCTCGAACAAACTCGCCAATAGCGCCGGTAAGCAGCAGCAGCGGGGCAAACGACGCTATGATGGTCAGCGTCGCCGTGAGCACGGGAACGGCCATCTCGGTCGCGCATCTCCATGCGGCTTCGTCGATTGGGATGTGCCTGTCCAGCAAGTCCACATAGTTGTCAGCAATTACAATTGCATCGTCCACCACCATCCCCAGCACCACTATCAGCGCCGCAATTGAAACCTGTTGCAGCTCAACTCTGCAAACGTTGAGCAGGGCAAAGGTGATAGCAACCGTTACCGGAATTGCAATGGAAGAAACCAGTGCCACCCGCAGCGGCAGCAGTAGCATGGTAACCAGGATGACGGCAACAATTGCTATGCCAAATTCACGGAAAAAATCTATGATGCGCTCGGAAACCACCTTGGGCTGATCGGCCACAAGGTCAAGTTTGAGGTCAGGCGGAAGCGCCGCCTGCAGGCCGTCAAGCGTTGTGTGCAACGCCTTGCCGAAACTCACAATGTTGTTGCCCTCGTGCATTTCTACAGCCAGTAGTATGGCCCGCTCGCCGCCAATGCGCGCATATTCGGTGGGGTCTTTGTAGACCCGTTCCACGTTGGCCAGATCGCCAACGTGCACAGGCTGGCCGGTGGGCGAAACATCCACCATCACCTGACGTATCTGGTCTTCCGTGCTTAGCTGGCCGCTGGCTTCAATCGGCACCTTGTCCTGTGCGGTCCGCACGCCGCCGGCAAACTCGACAGTGTTACGGCCAGAGAGAGCCTGGCTCATCTTCTGCGGGGTCACCGCATACTGCGCCAGCTGCTCGCTTGAGGTGGAAATATCAATTTCCTCCTTCTGATCGCCAATGCGCCGGATCTTTGATACCTGTGGCAACTCGCGCAGCTTCGCTTCTACTGTTCTGGCGGAGTCTTTCAGCTCAGGATAGCCGTATTGTGCTCCATGCACGGCGATCAGAACTGCAACGGTATCGCCAAAATCAGAGTCAACCAGCGGGCCACGCACGCCTGAAGGCAGTTCAGTGGCCTTCAGTTGCGCCATGTCAAGGCGGAGCTTCGACCAGAATTCGTCCACGTTCGCTACAGACTCGTTCAGTTCGACATTCACCACCACCACATCATTCCGCGTGGTTGAGAATGTCTTATCGCGGCGCACTTCAGAGAACCGGAACAGGCGCTCCTCAATCTTCCGTGTGACCTGGTCTTCCACCTCTCCAGGGGTCGCGCCCGGATACACGGCAGAGACGATCCCGGTGTGGATGGTAATCTTGGGGTCTTCGCGCCGCGGCATATTTACAAGCGCATACATGCCGACCAGGATCAGCATGCCCGCGACAACTAACGATACCTGCGGAAAACGCAGCGATGAGCGAACGGGATTCACTGGACGCCTCCAGCAATTTTTACCAGCGAGCCTTCGCGCACATTCTGCTGGCCGGCGATTACCACCTGCTCGTCGCCGCTCAGGCCGCTCCGAATCTCAATCTCGTTGTTGACTATCGTGCCCACCTCAACGCGGCGGGCGTAAACGCGGTGCTGCCCTGCGTAGTACACAAACACATGCGTAACGCCCTGTTGGTCGCGGACGATGGCGTCCCCGGGCACTGTAATGGCGTTGACCATGGCCGGTGAAATGATCTGCGCCTCGCTGACCATCCCCGCGCGTAACACATGCTGCGGATTAGGTACCTCGATCTTTACCGTATAGGTGCGGGCAGCTGGGTCAGCCGCAACCCCAACGGCTTCCACGCTCCCCTCAAACTGGCTGCCGCCGAGCGAAGGAATTGTCACCACAGCGCGCTCGCCTTCACGCACTTTACCGATTTCAGATTCCGGGATGCCGACGCGCACCTTGACCGGATCGAGGTCAAGCACGGAGATTACCGGAGTGCCTGAGGCTACCGTGTTTCCAACATCGATGCGCCGCATGCCAACAAACCCCGCCACCGGTGCGAACAGGCGTGTGTCTCCCAGCCTTTTTGCGGCCTCGTGCATTTGCGCGGTTGCGGCGCGGAACTGCGCGCTGGCCGATTGCTTGTCTTCTCCTCTGGTGCCCTGCCGCGCCATCTCGTAGCGCTGCTGCGCCGCGTTGTATGAGGCCTCAATCTTCTTGAAGTCATTGTCCGGAAGGCTCTTGTGGTCGAAGAGGAACTTCATGCGTTTGTACTGGTCCTGCTGCTGGTCGAAGTCGATGCGAGCCTGTTCTAGTTCCTGCGCGCGGAGTCCGGCCTGCGCCTTGCTGTCCTGCGCCTGTGCCCCATCCGCCTGCGCTCGGGCTGCGTCGTAGCCGTTGCGGTAATCGGCTGCGTCTAGCTCTGCCAGCAGTTGCCCCTTGCGCACGGGCTGGCCTTCTTCCACAAGAACCCGCGTGACCCGCCCCGCAATCTGAAATGCGCAAAGCGCAGTGACGTTGGCCTCTGCTTCGCCGCTGGCCGCAACAGAAACCGGCTGCTGTACCCGCTTCGGCATGCGCAGGCGCACCGGGACCGGCTCATCGGCGGCAATCTTGGACTTTGGGCCGCAGGCCGCGAGTGGAAGCAGCGCGAAAAGCAAAGCAGCCAAGAGAGCAGTTTGAGCTCTTGCTGTGCCCTTGAGGGCGCGGTGGGTGGCTGGAAACCGAGCGATAGAGCTAATTATGTGCATGCCAATCTTCTTCCTTGACAAGGATAGAATGACACGTCATTCTATCCTTGACAAGTGGGGCAGTTGAGAATGGCTTATCGGAAAACAGCCGCCACCGCGGCCCGCAAGGACGCGCGACGCAAAATACTGCTTGAAGCAGCTACCCGTATGTTTGGCCGTTGTGGCTACCATGCCGCTACGGTGCCCATGATCGTGGCCGAGGCGGGCAGTTCGGTTGGCAGTTTTTACGCACATTTCCGTAACAAGGAAGATGTTTTTGCAGCAGTGCTTGAGGCGCTGGGACAGCGGATTGCCGAGGTACTCAACGACTCCTTGCTGAGGATTCCCGAGGCGGTTGAGGCGCTTTTTCTTTTCCTGGCACAGAATCCCCAGGAAGCCCGAATCCTCATAGTCGAGTCATCCGGCTTGAGTCCTCGCCTGGAGAGCGTAAGGCGCTCCATTCTTGGTCATCACGCCGATCAAGTAAACCACTTGTTGGGGGCCGAGCCAAATTCGTTCTCGGTGGTGAATCCGGCCATTGCAGCCCGCTGCCTGGTGGGCGCCGTCTATGAGTCTCTCTACACCTGGCTAGAGCAGAACCCGGAGCAGCGCCTGCCCGCCGTGGAAGTGGCACGCGCCGTGGCTGACTACAACACGCGGGCGCTGCGCGCGCACTGAGGGCCCTCCGCATGGCGCGGAGACACTTAACTATCGCTCCCAGCCGGCAAACGCGACATAATTCTGACGTACACTGGAGCCGTGCATACTCGCGTTCGCACCCCTGTGCGCGTTCGCCTGTATGCGCTGGAGGGCATGGCGGCATGAAGAGGATTGGCATCCTGTTCGGGATGGAGAACAGCTTTCCCGGCGCGCTGGTGGAGCACATCAATGCGCGGAATATTGACGGTATTGAGGCTGAATTTGTCGAGACCGGCGCAGTGCACCTAGGCGAAACCCCGCGCTATTCGGTCATCGTGGACCGCATCTCCCACGACATTCCCTTTTATCGCGCCTATCTCAAGCACGCCTCAATCAACGGCACCGTGATTGTGAACAATCCCTTCTGGTGGTCGGCCGATGACAAATTTTTCAACTACACCCTAGCGGCAAAGCTGGGCGTGGCGGTGCCTCCCACCGTGATTCTGCCGCACAAACAACATCCTGAGGGAACCACGGACCGTTCGATGCGTAACATGGAATATCCGCTCAACTGGGACCGCATGTTTGACTATGTGGGCGAGCATGGATTCATGAAACCGGTGGACGGCGGCGGCTGGCGCGACGTGTATCACATCCAGAGCCGTGAAGAGTTTTTCGCAGCATACGATCAGTCGCGCGACCTGTGCATGATGTACCAGAAAGCAGTGGACTTCAATGAGTATTTCCGCTGCTACGTGGTGGGACAGAAGAAAGTCCACATCATGCCCTACGATCCACGCCTGCCGCATGCGCAACGCTACCTTCAAGACCCGCCCGCCTACAGCAAGAAGCTCCTCAGGCGCGTGGAGCAGGATGCACTCACACTCTGCCGCGCCCTCGGCTACGACCTGAACACCGTTGAATTCGCGGTTGAGGACGGCATTCCCTACGCAATCGACTTTATGAATCCCGCGCCGGATGCTGATTTGAAATCAGTTGGCGCAGCAAACTTTGAATGGATTGTGCGCGAAGTGGCTGACATGGCCATCGCCAAGGCTGCGCTGGCTCCGCATGTTCCTGAACTGCGCTGGGCTGCGTTTCTAGGCAGTGAGCCGGCCCTTGCTAAAGCCGCGAAGAAGCCGGCCAGAAAGAAGGGCAAGACAAGCTGGTTCAGAAAATTTGGCAAATCTGGACCAGACCAGAAACCTGCCACGTAAGAGAGAGTAGACGCAATTGATTCACCGCACACGCGGGAGAAGATTGTGTTGATTGGCCCCTGGCCTTGCAAGTGTTCTGCCCCACTCAGTCAGGTACTTTCAGTTATGCCAACTCCACCTTCAGCGTCATGCCGATCTCGGAAATCTTTTCCGCTGGCATTGTTACCTTCAGGCAGCAATCATCCTGCTTCCACTTCAGCTCGCCCTTGTATCCCAGCATCTGAACATTGAGGATCTTGCCGGGCTTCTGCGAACTGGCGAGACCTAGCGCCTGCACCCTGGCTTCCTTCTCCGGCCAGCCCTGCACAAACGCGTACAGCGTGCTGCCCTTGGTGGTGAAGCGCACATCCTCGGCGGTCAATTCGCTTTGCTTGCTTTCGTTGAAGCTGCTCGTGGCAACCTTGACTTTGGTGGAGGGGCCCTCGCCATAGACCTTCCAGGGGCGCGAGGAGAAGATGCCTTCGCTGTTGACTGCCATCCAAGATGCCAGATCCGATAGAATCGCTTCTTCCTGCGCGTCAAGCGTACCGTCAGGGCGCGGCGGAAAGTTCAGTAACAGGTTCCCGTTCTTGCTGACGATGTCGCAGAGCATATGGATCACCGTCGAAGAAGATTTGTATTTGTAATCTGTCTTGTAATACCAGTTACCCACGCACGTATCCGTTTGCCACGCGTGTGGACCAATGTCATCCATCACGCCGCGCTCTATATCCTGTACCCAACACCCCTCGGAGTCCTGTTTGCAGTTGTAGACCGCTTCGAGTTTTCCCCCGTGTTGCTGCATGTTGTCGTTATAGTAGTGGGCAAGCAGCCTTTGCCCGGCCTCCTCGGGATAAGGCAACGGGCTGTCGGAATACAGTAGGTCGGGGTGATAACGATCCACCATATCCTTGATGCGGTTAAACCAATTCAATTTGTAAGTGAGCGGTACATCGGTTCCGTAGTAATGAAAACTTGGCTTGTCGTTGCCGTTCCAATACAAATCCGCAAACTTCGGATCATTCCCGTCATAGGGTACCCCAGCCATCGGCCCACTGGCATCGGCACCTTTGTTGGCGCTGTAAAACCACCAACTGGCCGCTAGATGTTCGGTCATGCCGAAATGCAAGCCATGCTTCCGCGCTGCTTGCTGCCATTCACCTGCAATATCGCGCTTCGGCCCCATGTTGACGGAGTTCCAATGCTGAAACTGTGAGTCCCAGCAATCGAAGTTATCGTGGTGCATGGCGATCGTGCAGAAGTACTTTGCCCCGGCTTTCTTGTATAGGTTCATCAGGTGCTCCGGTTCCCACTTCTCTGCTTTCCAAAGCGGGATGATGTCCTTGAAGCCGATTTTTGATGGATGACCGTAATGTTCAACATGGAATTTGTTCTGGCTGCTTCCCTGCATGTAAAGATTGCGCGCATACCAATCGCCTTGCATAGGCACGGACTCCGGTCCCCAGCACGACCAGATGCCAAACTTCGCATCGCGAAACCAATCAGGGACCTGGTATCCCTGCAACGACTGCTTCGTCCCAGTAAATTCTCCGCCGTGTGCTTGGGGCAGAGCAAGCCGCGAAAGCGCCAGCGCAGAGCCTGCGCCGCCCATCCATTGAAGCAATTCACGCCGATTCACAGGCATTGTTCTCTCCTCACTTGCATAGAGTTCTGGTTCCTGAATAATGCGTCCGTAAGAGGCAAAAGCCTCCAACGTATATGGCAGGACCCTGCCTTCCAGGTAGCCGTACCTGATAATTCAGTCTGGCAATCTCGACGCGAATTGAGACACGTGAAGCCAGAATCTACGCTAGTTCCACCTTCAGCGTAATGCCGATATCAGACAACTTATCCGCTGGCATCGCCACTTTCAGGCAGAAGTCTTCCTGCTTCCACTTCACCTCTCCCGCGTACCCGAGAATCTCCACCTTCTGGATCTTCCCCGGCTCCTGCGGGCTCTTCAGGCCTAGCGCCCGGACGGCAGTTTCTTTCGACGGCCGGCCCTGCACGAAGGCATAGAGCGTGGTTCCCTTGGTGGTAAAGCGCACATCCTCGGCAGTTAGATCACTTTGCTTGTCTTCGTTAAAGTTGCCGGGCACAATCTTCACTTTTGTCGACGGACCCTCGCCGTAGATCTTCCAAGGGCGCGAATCGTAGATGCCTTCGCTGTTTATATCCATCCACGCGGTGATACCGCCCAGGACTTCCAGTTCTTCAAAGTCTAGCGCGCCTGAGTTCGGCAGCGGGAAGTTCAGAAGCAGGTTACCGTTCTTACTCACAATGTCAGTGAGCATATCGATGACCTTTTTGGCTGTCTTGTATTGCTCTCCGCGTTTGTAGTGCCACTGCCCGATGCACGTATCGGTCTGCCAGGGGTTCTTCGAGATTCCGTCTGAAACGCCGCGCTCATGATCCAGCACACACGTACCCACGGCGCAATCCGTGCCTTGCTTGCTGTTGTAGACTGCCTCCGACACTCCGTCATGCAATTGAGCACTCGTATTGTAAAGATGCGCAACCATCTTTAATCCAACGTCTTCGAATGGCAGGTGGCCGTCGGAGTAGAGCAGATCAGGTTGGTACTTGTCGATCAGGTCGGTCATGCGATCGAGATAATGATCCTTCCACGACTCGGGAATGCCATCGTCTTTGCCATCCCACCCACTCTTGTCATTCGCGAATCGGAGGCAATCTGCATCGTGGTAAAGATCTGAATACTGTGGATTGGCGCCGTCATACGGAACACCGGCCAACGAACCAGTCTTGTCAGCGCCATGGCTCACGGAGAACCATTTGTAGCTGAGCCAAACGTGCTCGCTCACGCCAAACCGCAGGCCCTGCCTCCGCGCCGCCTTTTGCCAGTCGCCCACGATATCCCGCTTCGGGCCCATCTTGACCGCGTTCCATCGCGTATACCTTGAGTTCCAAAGGTCGAAGTTATCGCAGTGAACGCCCATGCTTACAAAGTACTTTGCGCCCGCCTTCTTGTAGAGTCCCATCAGATGCTCGGGATCCCATTGCGCGGCCTTCCAATTGTTGATCAGATCTTTGTACCCAACTCTGGAGGGATGGCCGTAAGTTTCGCAATGGTACAGGTATTGCGGAGTGTCCTGAATGTACATGCGACGGGCATACCAGTCGCCGCATTCGACAGCAGATTGAGGTCCCCAATGCGACCAGATTCCGAACTTCGCGTCTCGGAACCACTTCGGAACCTCGTAAGCCTGAAGGGACTGCCGCGTTCCCAGGAAGGTTCTCTTCTGCGCCCGTGCAAACCGGGATAGCACCAGCGCGGAACCTGCGCCGCCCATCCATTGAAGTAGCTTACGCCGATTCACGGGCATTGTTCTCTCCTTCCAATTGCAATGTTCCTGATTGCTTGCGGCTATATTCTCGGAACACAACTGTTACTCCGGTGAAGCAGATCACCTGTTTTGCGACCTGCTTCACTCGAGCGACTGACGCTTCATCATTCTCGATGCACGAACTAGAGAATGGAGCCTGCAGTTAGGCGAACTCCACCTTTAATGTCATGCCGATGTCAGAGATCTTCTCCGCGGGCATCGTCACCTTCAGGCAGCAATCTTCCTGCTTCCACTTCAGTTCGCCCTTGTGTCCCAGCATCTCAACCTTGAGTATCTTGCCAGGCTCCTGCGGACTGGCGAGGCCGAGCGCCTGCACCATGGCTTCCTTCTCTGGCCAGCCCTGCACAAACGCGTACAACGTGCTGCCCTTGGTGGTGAAGCGCACATCCTCGGCGGTAAAGTCGCTGCGTTTGTCCTCGTTGAAGCCGCCCGCTTTGATTGCAACTTTTGTCGAGGGACCTTCACCATAAATCTTCCAGGGGCGCGAGGAGAAGATACCTTCGTTGTTCACATCCATCCACGCGGTAATGCCTTCCAGAACCTTGGTCTCTTCAAAGTCCAGTTCGCCGGAGTTCGGCAGGGGGAAGTTCAGCAGCAGGTTGCCGTTCTTGCTCACTATGTCCGTGAGCAAATCAATAACCTTCTTGGGCGTCTTGTATTGCTGACCGCGCTTGTAATGCCACTGGCCTATGCAGGTGTCAGTCTGCCAGGGGTTCTTTGAGATGGCGTCAGAGACGCCGCGCTCATGGTCAAGCAGGCAGGTGCCGATGGCGCAATCCGTTTCCAGTTTGCTGTTGTAGATAGCCTCGGTTACGCCACCGTGGAGTTGCGCGCTCACGTTGTAGAGATGTGCCACCATCTTCAAACCTACGTCCTCAAATGGAAGATGCCCATCCGTGTAGAGAAGGTCGGGCTGGTACTTGTCGATAAGATCGGTCATGCGGTCAAGATAATGGCGCTTCCACGAGTCGGGAATGTCATTGTCGCTCCAGTCGAGCTTTTCAATCACACGCGCACAATCGGCATCGTGATAAAGGTCTTCAAACTTGGGATCAGTGCCGTCATACGGAATGCCTGCCATGGGACCGGTCTTGTCCGCGCCGTGGCTGGTGGCAAACCATTTGTAACTGATCCACAGATGCTCGCTGACGCCAAAGCGCAATCCCTGCTTGCGCGCCGCCTTCGCCCAGTCGCCCAGGATGTCTCGCTTTGGCCCCATGTTCACTGCATTCCAGCGCGTGTACTTGGAGTTCCACAGGTCAAAGTTGTCGTGATGCACACCCATGCTGAAGAAGTACTTCGCGCCGGCCTTCTTGTACAGGCCCATCAGGTGGTCCGGGTCCCACTTGGCGGCCTTCCAGTTGTCCACGATGTCTTTGTAGCCCACCTTGGAGGGATGGCCGTAGGTTTCCACGTGGTACCGGTACTGTTCCGTTCCCTGGATATACATGTTGCGGGCGTACCAGTCGCCGTCTTCAATGGCTGACTGCGGGCCCCAGTGCGACCAGATGCCGAACTTGGCGTCGCGGAACCAGTCGGGAATCTTGTAACCCTGCAAGGACTGCCTGGTTCCCTGGAAAACTGTACCCGAGGCTGCTGCCTTGGCTGCTGCAAATCTTGAGAGTGCAAGGGCGGAACATGCGCCGCCCATCGTCTTTAGCAAATCACGCCTGTTCAATGCCATTGCAGATAATTCCTTTCGAGTTTGTTTGTGCACAACTGAGCAGGGTTTGAAAATCTCTACTGCCTGCACCAACGGTTGCTCGCCTATTTGTGATTTGACGCTTCAATTGCCTGGCGCAGCCGCTTTTCCGCGGCGGCCGTCCAATAGCCGCAATCAAGTTCAAAGAAAACAGAGGTATAGGGAATGGTCATTTCCGTCTTGAGAATCAGGATGCGGAATACCTCCGCAGACTGGTCGAGTCTGGCAATAATCTCTTCGTGCGCAAGCTCTGTAGCTGACTCGCCCTGCAAAGCCTTGAGCTTTCTGCGATAACTCCTCACGCCTGGCGCGTCCTTCTCGCTCACAAATGTAAGCTCACGATCCACATATACATTTGCCCGCACATGCTTGCAGGCGGCAATCGCATCGTGGACCTTTTTGAGCGTTTCAATCTGCCCGCCGCCCACGGCGATCGTTTCAATACCCGGCTTCGACTGCGCGGGGTAAGCCGAGTCCGCTACCACGATCCAGTTTCGATGGCCGAACACCGGCAGCAATGCATGCAGGTGGCTCTCCCATTCAGATATTGCACTCTTCTTCAACTCAGCCATTACTTCTCCTTGCTGCGTTTCTACGCGAGTTCTTCGTCCTGACACACGGCAACTTTGCCGCACTTGCCCGAGGCCATCAGCGCATAGGCGTCAGCTGCGCGGTTCAGCGGGAATCGGTGGGTAATAATCTCTGCCGGATGCAGATTCCAGCGCACCAGCCGCTCTACTAGTTCTTCCATCAGCCACGTAGAAGTTACCCAAGATCCGTAGATGGTCTTCTGATCGTGAATCATGTCGGGCGAGGGATTGATCTCAACACTTCCGCCTTCGCCGAGGAAGACAATCTTTCCCCACTTGCGGGTTGCGCGAATGGCAATAGCCCGCGCGGCATGATGAGCCGAGCAGTCCACCGCACGCTCTACCCCCATCCCGCCAGTGAGTTCCTTCACCTGCGATACATTGTCCGGACTGGAAGCGAGAACCAGATCGCAGACATTCAGATCGAGCGCAATTTGCATTCGCTCTGGCACCACATCGATCCCGATGATCTTGTTGGCTCCGAGTTTGCGGCACAGCGCGCCTGTCGCTAGGCCCACCGGGCCAAGACCTGTGATGAGCACGGCGTGGTTGCCGTCGATGCCGATCTTCTCCAGCCCCTCATACACGGTGCCAAAACCACAGGCAACCTGCGCACCGTCGGCATATGAGAGCGAGTCGGGAAGCGCGATGAGGTCCTTCTCTTCCGCGATCATGTACTCGGCCATGCCACCATCGCGTTGCCAACCGTAGGCGCGGCGGTACTTCTCGCTGGTACATGAGATCATGTAGCCGCGTCGGCAGTCGTTGCACACGCCGCAACCGGATATGTGGTACACAATCACGCGATCGCCTGTCTTGAAACGTCGGCAACCGGGGCCTTCAGCAACAATCTGCCCGCTTGGCTCGTGCCCAGCCACCACGCCCTGGTAACCTTCAGGGCCTTTGCCCAGGTGTTCATGATAGATGCAGCGAATATCCGAACCGCAAATTGTCGAAGCTTTTACACGAAGCAGAACTTCGCCGTGTCCCGGCGTAGGCACAGGCACAGTGCGCATCTCAACGGTCGAATTGCCGGGCAGAAACGCAGCTGTCATTGTTTCGTTCATCACTTTCATCTCCATCTTTCCAGCCGGTTATCAGTCCGGCATAAATCGTATGTGGCGTGCCCCACCCACTCCAGATCGGTCGTGGAAACGATGGGACATCCTGCAAATAGGCCGACGCAACCTTACGGCGGCGTAATCTCTCCTCTGATATCCCACAGATCTTCCCATGTCTGCCCATCTTTCCATAGGAAGACCTGGCCTTTGATCAGGCGGCAGTTGCGGTCGAGTGCGGCAATCTGCTTCATCTCATCATCCGTCAGTGGGTCGACGGTGACGCACTCCAGATTGTCGCGGTAGTGATTCACTGAGAATGGAATGGGCGCCTGTCCGCGCTGCACTGCCCACTTGATGCAAACAGCCGCTGGATTGACGCCGTGGCGCTGGGCAATTTGCAGGATGACCGGATCTTCCGTGGGTGAGGTGTCTTCTGGCGTACGATCGCGCTCCGGGCGTCCCGGCGAGCCGATGGGGCAGTAGCCAATGGCCTGAATGCCATTCTCCACCACATACTTGAAGAGTTCCGGCTGCTGGAAGTGCGGATGCAGTTCCATCTCGTTTACGGCGGGCTTGATGCGCGCGTCCCGCAGCACGAGCTTCAGTTTCGGAACGGTCATGTTCGATGTGCCGATATGGCGTACAAGGCCCATGTCCACAAGCTCTTCCATCTTGCGCCACGTCTTCATGTAGCTCTCGTGGATGTAGGGCTTGGCGTCTGCGCTGCGCGAGGTAACATCGCAGTTCGGCGGATGGAAGTTGGGAAACGGCCAGTGGACCAGGTAGAGATCAAGAGTATCAAGGCGCAAATCAGCGAGCGACTTGCGGCAGGAGGCTATCACATCGTTTTCGCTGTGCTTGTTGTTCCAAAGCTTCGAGGTGACCCAGATGTCTTCGCGCTTCAATCCGCTCTGAAGAATGGCCTCGATCGATGCGCCAATCTCCGCTTCATTGCCGTACACTGAGGCGCAGTCAAAGTGGCGGTAGCCAACAGCGGCTGCACCCTTCACGGCATCGGCAACCTGGGCGGCGGTTACATGGTCAGAGCCGAAGGTTCCCAGCCCTACAGCCGGCATTTTAGCGCCGGTATACAACGTCTTTTGAGGGATCAAAGCGGGATTAACAGGGGCGGTGTGGCTGCCAGAAGGGTCGCTCAATGTGGCTCCAGATTTGAAAGTTATCGATAACTACGACCCACGAAGAATACGCCGCCTACTCACAGGTGTCAATGTTGATATTTCCACAGGCTAGTAAAAAGTTATCGATTAAGTAGGGTGCACGGTAGTATTTTGGATAATGTGACCATAAAGTGAAGTATTGCAGTCGCTTGGATGCGCTGATGCTAGGAAGGTGAAAGAGAAAATGGGCGGAAAAGAGGAAAAGCCGAGGCCTCGCAGGGGCGTACCGGTTCGCATGAAAGACATTGCGCGCGACCTGGGCCTTTCCACTGTCACCATCTCCAAGGTGCTTCGCGGCCACTCTGACATTGGCGAAGAAACCCGCAAACGCGTGCTCAAGCGCATGGAGGAATTGCACTATCAGCCTAACCTGGCTGCCCGCGCCCTTATTACAGGCCATACCTGGACCATTGGATTGGTGGTCCCGGATCTGCTGCATCCTTTTTTTGCGCAAGTTGCCAAAGCTATTTCGGCTGGAATTCGGGGCCAGGGCTACAGCTTAATCATTACCTCTTCTGAAGAGGACCCGGAACTGGAGCGGCAGGAGATTGAACAACTGCTGGCGCGGCGCGTGGATGTGATTCTGATCGCGTCTGCGCAATGGACCATCGAGAGCTTCCGCCGTATTGAGGAGCGGGGCATTCCCTATATCCTCCTCGATCGGCGTTTCGCGGGCCTGGCAGCAAATTTTGTGGGAGTGGATGATGAGGCTGTCGGCATGATTGCGACCAATCACCTGATTGATCAGGGCTGCCGAAGGATCGCGCACATTCGCGGCCCTGAAACCAGCACCGCCCTGGGCCGCATGGAGGGATTCAGGTGTGCGCTCGCTGCGCGGGAACTGACCTCCCTGCCTGAGCATCTGGTTTCCATCGGAATATCAGGTGACGATCGTGGCGAGCCGGGCGGCTTTGAAGCAGCAAACAAACTGCTGGAAACCAATCCGAGGCCGGATGGAATCTTCTGCTTCAACGACCCCATCGCACTGGGTGCCATGCGCGCAATTCTCGATGCCGGCCTGCGTATTCCAGAGGACATCGCGGTCGTTGGTTGCGGCAATGTTCTCTACTCTGACTTTCTTCGCGTACCTCTCTCGTCCGTGGATCAGGACAGCACCGCCATCGGCAAAATTGCTGCGGAGATGGCCCTGACCCTGGTTGGTCTCAAAGAGCCTCTGCGTCCCAAAACGGAATTGATCACTCCAAAACTTGTCGTCCGCACCTCAACACTGCGCAAATAGATTCCGCATCTACCCTCTGGCCGGGTATCGAGTTTTCAGCTTCTCCGGTTTCGCCGTGAGCGAAGCCCAGATCAAGCTCACGAGAAATTCAGAATTTATATTCGGCTGGGCTTCGTTATGCCCCAGCAAACGGCGCTGAATTGTTCCCCTGGTCATATCGGCTATGATCCACGCAACTCTTTCGGAATCGAGCGGCCGTATCTCGCCGTGCTGGGATGCCTCCTCGATTGCTGACGTCAGGCGAAGCACCGGTTCGCGAAGCCAATCCTGGTATTGTCCCCGTGTAACAGACAAGGTACCTGATTCGGAGTCCATAATCAGGAAGAGTTCTCTCTTGGCCTCTGCGTTTTCAAGCCTGGCCAGTGTGAATGCGCGAATCTTGTCTTTCAAGCCTGTTGCCGCATCAATGCGATCGAGTGTGCTCTTATTCAGGGCCTTCATATCGTGATCCAGAATTGCCTTGTAAATCTCCGTCTTCGATCGAAAATATAGATAAATAGTACCCTTGGCGATGTTGGCCTCTTTGGCAATTTCATCCATAATGCCAGACGCAAACCCTCTGCGCGCGAACACTGTTCGTGCTGCATCCAATATCTCCGCGCGGCGAAATTCACTCACTACCTGTTGTTTGGTTTTCATCAAGGTCAGGCCTCGGCGGGTGTCGGACAACCGCATTCTGAATCTCGCTGACTATACAGCATATTAGACTGACTCTATGGTCAGCAGTACTAGCCAAATCGAGGAACTCGCTCACAGTGAGTGGCGCCCCTCTGTGAATCCCTGGCTAGTTGCGGTTTCAGTCATGCTGGCGACCTTCATGGTGGTACTGGACTCATCGGTTGCCAACGTCGCCCTGCCCCACATCGCTGGCAGCCTTTCGGCCTCAACAGATGAGTCAACCTGGGTGCTCACCAGCTATCTGGTGGCCAATGCCATCATGCTGCCCGCCGCCGGGTGGATCTCGCGACGCATCGGGCGAAAGCGATTGCTCATCATCTCCATATTGATATTTACTGTGGCCTCGCTGATCTGCGGTATGGCCATTGATATGCCCATGCTGATTGTGGCCCGCGTCCTACAGGGCATTGGTGGCGGCGGCATGCAGCCCCTCGCGCAATCCATCCTGCTTGAGAGTTTCCCTCCCAGCAAGCATGGCACAGCGATGGCCTTTTATGGCATGGGCATCGTGGTAGCGCCGGTGATTGGTCCAACTCTGGGCGGGTGGATTACTGACAGCTACTCTTGGCGCTGGATTTTCTACATCAATCTGCCCGTGGGCCTGCTGGCGCTGTTCATGGTGAATCTCTTCATTGAAGATCCACCCTACCTGCGCCATCATTTCAAGGGAGCTATTGACTACCTCGGCTTTGGCCTCATGGCCGTCTGGCTGGGAACCATGCAACTGGTGCTGGATAAGGGCCAGGAGTCGGACTGGTTTCAGGCAAGGTGGATTTGCTGGCTGGCTGCCGTCTCCGCGCTCGCTCTTCTGGGCTTTGTCGCCCGCGAGTTCATGAGCTGCGACCCAATTGTTCAACTTCGAGTTCTCGCCAACAGAAACTTCGGCTTTGGCACGCTGATTGCCACCCTCTACGGTTTCGCGCTTTATGGCATCACGGCACTGCTGCCGCTGTTTCTGCAAACCGTACTCGGCTATTCGGCTCTTGACAGTGGCTTGGCCGTAAGTCCGCGCGGCCTCGGCTCCCTGCTGGCCATGGTGCTGGTGGGGATACTGGTCAACAAGGTTGATAGTCGCTTCTTGCTGGCTTGTGGCTTTGCTGGTTTCTGCTACTCCACCTTTTTGCTGAGCCACCTCAATCTTGGCATCTCCATGTCGTCTGTTGCGTTGCCTAACTTCCTCAACGGATTTGCAGGCGGGTTCATCTTTGTTCCACTCACCACCATCACCATGGGAAAACTGCGCAAGCAGGAGATTGGCAACGCTTCCGGCATTTACAACTTGTTGCGCAATGTTGGTGGCTCCATCGGCATCGCCACTGTCACAGCAAATTTGGTACGCGGAGCTCAGGCTCACCAAAATTATCTGGCTGGCAATCTGACGGCGACCGATCCGGCAACAACTGCTGTGCTGCAGGGACTCGCGGCAAAGCTGCATACCGGTGGAACGGATGCGTACAGCGCTCATCAGTCCGCGCTCGGCGCTCTCTATCGCCTGCTCCAGCAGCAGGCGGCCGTGCTCTCTTATGCGGATAACTTCCGCATCATGGGCTATCTTTCTCTCATTTGCATTCCGCTGATTCTGCTTCTTGCGCGTCCGCACCATCGCACGCTCAGCGCTGTAGAGACGCCCGCCGAGTAGGGCCCCAGTGCAATGCTGTAACATCGCACTGGCCAGCTCCAGTTCTTCATCACAGCGCGTGCGGCAGGAAATCAGGCAGCCTGAACGGTAGCGCGCACCAGCACGCAGGTGATGTTGTCTTGCCCCCCCGCTTTGTTGGCGGCGTCCACCAGGCGGCTGCACAGTTCATTGAGTGGAACATCTGCGCTCAAAATCGATTCAATCAGCGTGTCGGGGACTTCACGCGTCAATCCGTCAGAGCAGAGCAGGAATAGATCTCCCGATTTAGCTTCAAGCTCAAACGTATCCGGCGATACGCGACTCTGGGTTCCAAGTGCCCGGGTGATCACGTTTCTGAGCGGGGAGCGCAACGCCTCTTCTGTACTCATGCGGCCCATTCGTACCTGCTCATCCACCAGCGAGTGGTCAAGCGATATCTGCTCAAGTTTGCCGCCGCGCAAGCGGTAACAGCGGCTATCACCCACGTTTAGCACCCAGGCGCGGCGCTCCTCAGTAACCAGAGACACCATCGTAGTCCCCATGCCGTTGAGTGTGTGATTTTGCTGGGAACGGGAATAGATGGTTGCATTCGCGGCGCTGATTGCCTGCTCTGCCACTGTGGGCAAGTCGGCATCGCCGGCGCGCGCGGTCAGCAGGCGCAGCACTTCGTCCACTGCCAGCGAGCTGGCAATCTCCCCCGCAGCGGCTCCTCCCATACCGTCACATACAACAAAAACTCCGTGTTCAACAGAGAAGCCAAAAGCGTCCTCGTTGGAAGAGCGCTTGCGGCCCTTGTCGGTAACCGCTGCAGCCGAATAGTGGACGACAGCCGACGTCAAGATAATTCTCCCATCGCACAGTTTACACATGTCCGCACTTAAGCGAACGGTGATTAAGATCGATTCAATGGTCGACCGGTTCCAGGGGTACGTCTGGCAATGCGGGCGGAGCAGGCAAATCGAACACCTGAATAACGCCTGCATTCAATACAGCCACGCGACGCCCGGAGGGAGAGATGGCCACATTGCCCCCGGAATCCAGGGCCGGGCTGGCAGGTGTCTCCAAGGCTACCTCACCGGTAGCCGCATTAAAAATCCGCACCAACTGCCCTTTTACATCTTCTCTCGAAATCGGATTCGACGCCGTAACTCGATGTGAAATTGCAAGCGTCTCTTGTGCCAGTCGAAGTCCGTCCGGCGAGTGAGCAATCAGCGGCCAAATCGCCGTGTCGGGATTCACATCCTGCCACAGTATCCGTCCGCTGGTAGTGATTGCCTCCAATTTGCGGCTTCCCGTAGTGTTGCACGCCGATACCAACACCAATTTCTCCGATATAAATTCGGAACTGGGCACGCAGGTGGAGTCAATCTGCCCCAGAATTCTGCTTCCTCCGCTGAAGTAGTTCAGGTTCAGCACCCACTCCAGCCCCCTGCCACGCAGGTTTTCCAGGTAGCCCTCAGAGTTGATCGGGAGATGAACGGTGGAGCGTACACGGCTCACCAGCATCACTTTTCCTGACTCCCGCCGCAGGATGCGCACCACCCGCTCAGGGGGTTCTGCATTATCCTGCCCTTCGGATCTCTGCTCGTCTGCATCCATGGTAATGGTGGCGGAGGCAGGGCTGGCAGCCTCGACGGCCTTGCCTTGCGAGCTAGACGGCTCATAGGAATTTGTCACCAGGTATTGCTGCGAGGGGTCAAGTTCCACCCACAGCAGCGGGCCGGGAAAACGCAGCGAGGGCTTCATGTCCAGCGTGGCGTCGCCCAGTTGCAGGCCGTCCCGATCCCTCAGCAGAAAATGGCCATCCTTCAGCATCCACAGGTAGCGCACCCGGTCATGAACAGTCCACAGTCCTTCGGCCTCCAACGTCCCGGCAGGAAGCGCAAGAACGATAGCCCGAATCTGGCGCTCGTCGCTCTCTGCGCTCTCCCCAGCCAAGAACCGCCGATGAATCAGTCCCGGAACATGAAAAGTAAAAAGCAGCCGGTTCTCATCGATAAAGTCCAACGAAACAAGGCTGTTGCGCGAGCCGAGGTAGAGGGCGCCGGGAGCGTTAAAACCCAATGGAGTAACGGAAATAGAAAAGGAAGGTGCCAGAGAAGGCTTGTCAGGGAAGCGGTCAGGTAGCGCATGCTCCTTAGGTGGGCGAAATCCATCTGTTCCACCTTGCGCTTGAGCGACTGCAATTGAGCACGCTGCCGCGCAGACCATCGCCACCCAAGCGTAGGCGCGCCTCCGTACAGTCATCCCTATTTGCTGCTTAACCATCGCTATGTATTTTCGCCGATAAGCCTCGTTTTGGGCAGTGATCCATCAATCGCGTCAAAGCAATTTCACATGAAGCTGGGGAACAAGGGCCTGGATCTTGATTTCCAGAGCGGCCAGCGTACGGTTTTAGCCTGGCTGCGCAATCGGGTCGGGAAGTGTCTCTGTGCGATGGTGTTTCTCTCTCGCACATGGATAAGTCAATAGGTACGGTAAGCAAGAACATCGGCGCTCATGGGAGTTCCGCTCAGGCGGGTGGTTTTCAACAGAACTTCGAAATAGGGGAACTGTTTGACATTGAGCAATTTCAAAAAGTTCGCCATCGATGTTTCTGATGTGACAAAATCGCCCGCGGCATTGGTTGCCTGGGAGTCCGAGCCTTCGATCAGTAGCACGTTTGCCGTGTGGTCTGCGTTGGGCAGGTAAGCAACCACGCTGTAGCCAATTGAATTGAGCTGATCCAGTGGCCGCAGATAGATTGCTTCTTCCCCCGGTCGCGGGTGCAGATTCTTCACATATCTTTTGCTGAGGACCTGATCGTATCCAAGCACGAAGTTCAATTGGTCCTTGAAAAGGTCAATCCACGGATTTGATCTGCGCCCGCCGATTAGAATCACGTTGTTGGTTTTGACGGAGTCGGTCGTGTAATCGCGCGCAAAGTCGATCTGCATTTTGGAAGAGCCGCGGTCCAGATCCTTGATCTTCTGGGCAACCCGGAAGTCCCCAAAGCTGCTGCTTCTTCTGGACCCGATCTCTTCAAAAACAGTGCGGGTCAGGCCTGCGGGCGGCTTGGACAGGTCGATATAACGGCGGTCAAGGTACTCGCTGAGAGAGTATGTTTGCTGTGAAATGTCTTCGATCAGGTTGTAAGAGGTGTCGGCCAGAACAATGTCTGTCTCTTGAGGCGAATCGAAGAACTTGCCCCAGAAGGTGGTAAGCGCTGGTGAGCCTTGCCATGTATGAAGTTCCTTGCGCATGGACGCACTCTGGTTTATCAGCGACTGATCCTCCTGCCATAGAAAGCTGCAGCCGATTGCCAGCACGATGGCAACTGCGGAAACCAGCATCAGTGGAAGCTGCCGTCGCAAGGGCAATGAGGCTTTCGGCTGAGGAAGTTCCGGCACCTCGGCCGCTTCCGGTTTGGCTACCGGTGGAATTGTCTCGGACCGCCAGCGAAAAACCGGCGAATAGCTGCCGCGTGGAATCTCAAATATAAGTGGCTCGCTTGCTCCGTCCGTCGCAAAATAGCCGTCAATCCGCTTGCGCAGTTCCGTTGCGCTTACACGGACGATATTGTCCTGGCTGGTGTCGTAGTTTTCGTCACGCCCAAAAACCGCGCACCCAATTTCCTGCTCATGAATGTCTGTGCTGCTATCTTTCAGAGACTTCCCTGCGACATAAAAAAGGAACTCCCTGGAACGAGCGGCTCGCCTTAATTGGGGGCTTGCGGCGGCACGCTCAAGCAGTTTCAAGCAATCCTCCGATTGGATTGCACCCGCTCCTTTATGTTGGGAAGTCATTTGAAGCGTGTCCTCTGGCCCGTACTTGCGAGTTTATCACTCGCTGGTACGGCCAAAATTACAGGGGGAAGTCCGGTAACGCCTTTGTAATCTGAGCTTCGTCCGTTCGGTAACGTTTCCAAACAGAAGCCTTACAGTAAGATCACTTGCGGACCCAGGTTCCACTCTGTGAGATTCAGCGCATCATCAGTAGTCCGTACGATTTGAGAATATGGATGTCGTACTTGCATCCGGGCTGCTCTGTTTGCTATCCATACGGTGCTGTACCCGGCTAACTTCCGCGCCTGATGATTGCAGCAAGCTCTTCCTCCGTATTGTCGCCAGCTTCCCTTGACTCCGCACTCTCTTAAAAATAGACGATTTACAACAGGGCAAGCCTTTCATTCTAAAGGCCGGTTTACTGCATTACCGTACACCTACCGTAAATTGACTTGCAGGTCCTTCCTCGTGGCAGCGAGACTGCCTTCGGTTACTTGAAACTTAGTTGAAATTCACCGGTATTCCAGTGCAGGGGCAGAGACGGATAAATGGCCTGACGAAATAACCTGTCTGAACTGGCATTGAAGTGGCTACGTGTTCTGAAAATCATTACATGAGCCCGGAACGTGTAAGAAACCTGGCACTGGAGTAAACATATTGGATCGCCGGTCTTTTTGCCTTGGTCTTCTCTCGGCCCCGACTATGATGTCGGCGGCTTCCCTGCAGGCGCGTCTGGACAGCCGCTCCTCCGCGCAGCCTGCTGTCTGGGATAGCTCTCACAAGATCAGCTTCGTGCTGAACGATCCCCTTGACCACCCCTTCTACTGGTGGCCGCGGACTCTTCTCAGCTATCCCATCCTCTTCCACACCCCGGCTGACCTGGATCATTTGCGGCTTACACGCATCGATACCGGTGAGCGGCTGCCTGTTCAGTTCTCTCAGATAGTTCGCGATCAGCAGGGGGTTCACTCCGCCACACTGCACTTTTTCTCCGATCTGCCCAGCGGCGCTCGCCGGGAGTTTGTTCTCACTGCCGGCGAGGCGTCGCTTGCCAGCAAACCACTGGTCAACGAAATCCACGAGGGCAACACAATCATCCTGGATTCGGGCGCAATGCAAGTCCGCATCCCTGCAACCCAGCAAGTTCAGGGCGATGCTCCGGGGCCCATCCTGCAAGTCTCGCGTGGATCCAGGTGGGCCGGATCTTCCACGCTCGAAATAGCCGGCAGTCGCGTCACGCGCATCACCGCAACCCGCATCGCAGAGGGGCCACTGTTCATCGCCTACGAACTCGTCTACGAGATCGAGGACGGCTCCCGTTATGTCGCCAGGGTCCAGTGCGATGCCGGATTCGACTTCGTCCGCTTCCAGGAGGACATGGAGCAATTGCGTCCCGGAGTAAAGGGCACTTTTACACAAACCTGGACCGGCTTCAACCCAACTCACCGACAAGCACCAAATCATCCGTTTCCCTTGCCGGATGAAATTCAAGCCTATGACGACTACGCATGGGAAAGCATCGATGCGCCCTGGCTTAATCTGGATGCCATATGCGGCTCAAGCCGCCCGGTCTATCCCGTGACAATGCCGGAAGGTCAGTTGCCGATCATCCTGGGAATCTACCAACCTGCGCCGGGGAATTTCCTCGTTGGCAACTGGGCGAACTTCTGGAATCAGCGCTCGGATGACGCACTGGGTGTCTTCATTGACCGTGCCAACAACTGGCAGGATCACGAGTACGCATACGAAGTTGAATCGTCTGCATTAGAGCTTCGCACACATTATCGGGGTGGAAGCCTCTCCTGGGCCTGGCCGCTGGTTCGCGGCAGCCGCTCAACCTGCATTACCTTCTACGACCACAACAAGGACAAAGAAGCGATGCGCCAGTTGGAGCGAAATTCGCAGCCTTTGAAGCAAGATGGCCTTACATTTCAGGTACCCCTTAGCTTTACCTCACACACGTTGTTTCTGCAAAACCGTTACGGAACAATCGATCTGAATCGTGTAAAAGATTGGGTGCTGAGCTATCCGAAAGACGGGCGCATTCCAAAGGTTATTTTTACCGCTGGCGGAATGAGGAAGGTGGCGGATGTGGAAAGCGATGTGCTTTGCTCGCCGTACGTCTGCACACTTCCTGTAACTGGTGCGCGGCAGATGTGCGGTCATGGTCCGCTTCCCGGCAGGAGCATCGTTAACTTCAGTCCGGTTCCCAGCCGCCGCATCATGGGATCGTGGATCGACGGATTCAACAGGTTGAGCGCCAGCATGACCGAACGACAACGCGAACGGCTGACGGCAATGTATCTCTTCATTGCGTATGTGCTGGCGAGCGATGAGTTCATGCCGATCGTTCCAATGCTCGCTGGCCATCCTAACTATCTTGCCGATGTGAAGGCTACGCCGCCAGCGATGTCGTTCCTGTTTCCAGATCATCCGATGGCGACCACTTGGGTGGACATGTGGGAGAAGTGCGTCGAGTTGAATACACGCTTCAACACGCGGCCAGCGGTAAAGGCGTGGGATGCCGATGGCGGACGATGGACAGAGGACATTGGCACGTATGTCTGGGCGTTTGTCCGGCCCTCGCTGCGCACAGGCTTCTTGTTGCGACAGTATGACGGCGTGGAGCGATTTGTAACGCCTCAGCTTGCGGAATTGACTGAATGGCTCGTGACTTGCCTTTCCGCACCGTTCAACGGAGAGACGCAGGAAGGGTTTCGCAACATGCTGGCAGTCAATAGTGGGCGGGGCTGGGGCGTGGTTGGTCCGGGCGAGGGCCCGCGGCGCGTCTATCCGCCAATCGGGGCACACGCTGAGCAGCGCATGGCGCCCCGGTCGCTGTGGTATCTCGGAACCTGCCTCCAACGCTATGCCCCACTGGCTGCGGAACACGCAATGTGGGCTTCGCGCTCGACAGACCAGGATGCGGAATCCGCGCCGGGGAATGAACCGCCGTGGGACGACATTATGTATACCGCGCCGGATAATTTTGGCACCAATCCGCATCTGCGCAGCCGCAAGCATACTGGTTACGGCATTGTTCTGCGTGCTGCCGTAGGCACTACAGACGAAATGTCAGTTCACCTGCAGCAAATAGACAACGGCCCCAACTATCGATGGGGCCGTGCGGCCGACGGTGGATGCGGCCTGCTCTACTTCTTTGCGGGAGGCAAGTCGTACAGCTTTAATGGCTCTGAAGACGTTGGAGATCGCCAGGATCAGGATACGGATTTTTGTACCAACTTTGGCGTATTCAAAGACGGACAATTTCACTCCATTAGAGCAAATGTGCTGTCCCGGCCCTTCTACAATATCGGCGCGGGCCAGTTCTCTGAGATCGTGCCGAGTGAGATTCCCTCGCAGTTCACGAATCAGCAATATGTAAGCCGCAGCGTACTGCTGGCAGGGCATGATTATTTCGTACTCCACGACGCCGTGCTCATCCAATCCACCATTCACCGCCTATCTTGGTTTGTTCGCCGCGGCAGCGAACTGCCCTCGATTCAATTCGTACTCGGTTCGGCTCCCAGGAATCGCGAGTCACAACGCACCGAGATCCAGACGGCCGAGACCACCGGCGTTTGGTTTGACGGAGTGGGCGATTCAATGGTGGTGGTCAGTCACCGCAAGGATATTGAAGTAGAAGCGGCGCCCTTTGGCTGCAGAGTACAGGTTGGCGCTGTGAAAGACCTTGTTTTTCGCAGTCAACATCCAGTGCACTACGCCGAGGGAGATACTGTCTTCGAGGGAACCGCAGGCCTCATTCGAACCTCTGCGAACAAAACCGAATTCGCGATGTTTCATGGCGCCCGAATTGGTGTGCCGGGGATTGCATTCAGCACAAAAGATACAGATCTCGGAATTGGCGGCACGGTCGTTAACGGTCGGGCAGCGAACGGGGAGTATTACGCCCCTGTATCAGCTTCAGTGACCATCACAATGCTCGCACTCTCTGGCAAGACTACCTTCTATGTCGACGGCGTTGCACAAACTGCGCAACACGCGCCCGGTGCTCTAGTCGTCGAATTGCCGGCCGGGAATCATCATTGGGAACTGACGGATGTATCGCCGGTTCCAATTGCGCCGCATGTGGTCAGAACCGAGAATCACGCCACAGGTGCGCAGGTTGTTGTGGCGCCAGTTGCTTCAGCTTCCCAGTATCGACTGGAGTTGAGCAAGGACAATGGCGCAACATGGCTTCAAGTTCGAGTGCAGGCAGAACCCCTGATTGAAGTGAGTGGGCTCGAACCTGGACAAAAGGTTCACGTCCGCGCGATTGCATTGAACTCAATGCATGAAAGTGCGCCGGGACCGGAATATCCCGTATACGTGACGAGCCAGCCGCCACCAACTCCCGATGGTCTGCATGTTGAGCTTGCGAATGGCGCAGCAACCATCAGTTGGGGAGAGGTGCTGGGAGCTAGTGAATACCGGCTGTACGTGCGGCAAAAGGGGGACAAGGAATTCCACCCTCTTTATCACGGTCTCGACAGAAGTTTTGTTGACCGACGGGCTGGCATCATTGCCTGCGATGCCATTCCCGGCAGCCCCACTCCCGCGAATCATGCGGATATTGTCGAGTACGCGGTTGCTGCCGTAAATGGCAATGGCGAAAGCGCGCATTCTCGCAACGCAGATAGCAATCCTGCATCCTGGCGGAACTGGAACCCGAGACCTCGGGAGCGCTTCCGCCGAACCTATAGCGGTACGCCGGATTTTCTTGCGCTGCCCGGCGGTCCACCTTCCTACTATCCGGAGTGAACCAGTGAATCCTCATAGGCAGGCGGGACCCTTTCGGCTGCCTATGAGGATTCAAGTATATTGACTCTTGATAAATCTGACCTCAATTGAACTTGCTGTCTGACGGCCTAGTCGACAGGCTCCAACTTCGCCCAAATAAATCCGAGTGTCCTCGGCACAGTCACACGAAAACCAGAGCTTGCCTGCTCCACCGTTCCTTCGCCGCCCAAAACTCGAATTCGATACTTGCCAGCGGCGAAAAGCGTCCCTGGAGCGGTCCATACGCTCGCTTGATTGAGTTCCCTGAAGAGAAGAAGGTAGCCGCCGCGTTCCGCCTTTGCCACAGATGCAAATCCCGTCCAGGTAACGCCATCTGGAGCATCGCCAATGGGTAGAATGGTCCCCCGATAAATTTCAGCACGTTCATTTTTCCACTGTGCAATTATAGGTGAGGCCGCTTTGATGAAGCCTGCAGAGAGACCTGAATTTTCAAACCATGCCAACGGGCTGCTGAACATAGTGGTAGCAAACAGGCACGCTGGATCGTAATGCGATGGCGCGAGTGAATCATCAGGATAGAGGCCAGTGTTGCGCTCCGGATTCAGAAACTCCATGCGCAGGCGCACTGGATCAACGAAATGCGACAGCTTCCACAAGTTGCGCAGTGTCTGATGCGGCCAATAACGATGCCAGTCAGTGTAGCGATTCTCAACAAACAGGGGACCTGCTGCGATGTTGCCGAAGTACCCCTGGCGCGTCTCAGCAGTTACATCAAGATCGAGCATCATCTTGCCATCCGATTGCGTTAGCATGCGATCGATCAGGGCCTGATAGTTGAGTTCGCCTTCCCGTGTCCCGATGTTGATCATATCCAGCTTGAAGGAATCAACTCCCTCCTCGCGATTCTTCTTCAAGAATGTATCTGCGTCCTTGCGCCAATTGGCAAAATTGTCAGATGAGTCAGGGGAGAACCACAGACCGAATTTCATCCCGTTGGCGTGTGCGTACCCGGCAAGGCTTGAGAATCCACTGGGGAAGCGCTTCGGATCTGGGTCCCAGAAGTGCGGGTTGACCTTCCAGTAGCCCTCGCGTATCCCCGCTAAGCCACCGCCTGCGTCAAATTTTCCAGTCTGCCAACCCGCATCTACCTGAACAACATCGACGCCGAGGGACTTTGCCGCATCAATCTCTTTGCGAACAAACTCGTCATTCAGATTCATGCCCGCTGACCGGTCGCCCCACGTATTACTGAGGAGCAGGCCGTCCCGTTCTGCAACGTATGGCCGAATCTGCCGCTGGTACTGTTGCAAAACTGCTGTGCGACCATTACTGCCACCGTGATAGGTAAGTAGCACCCACCGATCTCCGATTCCGGTCTGCATAAACCCATTGCCATAGAAGGAAACTTGGAAATAGGTTGCCTGAGGAACCGACTGCTTTGCCGGCGCAACCATATGAGCGCTAGAGACCCAGGCGTCGAATGCCGCCTTCACAGGCCGCATCTCCGGCTGAGGCGCTTCCTTCAGGAAGACAAGTCCCTCACCTGTGAGCGTGTTCTCCACGGAGAAGATGTTTCCCTGCAACTCAACTGCCGCCTCATTCGGATGCAATAGCCATTCGTTCTCAAAAACTAGTTCGTTATGCTGGTCGGTGCGATCGCGAAGCACCACCTGGGTAAAGCGCGGATGTGCGGCGGTTATCTGCAGGTGCTCAAGTGCATCGTGATCCTGCTGCTTTCCTGCCTCTGACACGGATACCGCAATGGCGGGCGATCCCTTGACAGCGACCCAAGCCCGTATGCCAGATGCCTGCGGAAATATCTGAAATTCGTAGTCAACCGTTTCACCTGCACCGACTGCCTCCAACTCCACCCTCAGCGATCTTGCTTCAGTTGGACCGAATACGCCAGCACCGCCGCGCATTATCATCGAATCAGCCTGCACCACTGCCGGTGGAATTGGTGAGGGTAACTCCGAGGGCAAGCCAATCCACTCTACCTTGCGGTCCTCGTCAAAGAGTGAGGTAGCAAAAAGACGTCCATGCTCTATACGCCAGGTTCTGCGTACATGATCGTTGCCCGCCACCAGTTCTGTCCCTGAGAAATGCGCATAGCACTCGCCAGAGACGAAGTCGCGGCCCTCGTTGAGTTGGCCCGCTTCGTACGCAAGAAGGGGCGTTGGCATTACAAGAAACAGCAGAAACAATCCCTTTATCAATGGCCGAACCCATCGCGGTTCATGAGCTGTGATTTCTACTCGCATCTCTCGTTCTCCTTGCATAAATTTTCTGATGCCTTGGCAATTCCGCCTCAATTATAGAGAGTCAATTTCCCAATCTTCCGTTCTCACTTGCTTGCACGCGGCCATGAGCGTCGAGGGGACTGGAATCATGGGAACTAATCATGGTAGCAACTAGCGTCCCGTCTCTGAAATTCACGATAAATCAGTACCTGTCATTCTCAGCAAACGGGGCCCCGAAGGCTTATCAATTCGGGGATGGTGTCCTAAGAATCTGCTTTTGTTCTTTCGCGTGTTATGCGAAGAACTTCTAAAACAGGAGAATATTCAGAGCCCGGAAGACTGACTGGTTTTGGGCGACCACCCGCGCGCCGCGCTCGGCTGGCGCGCGTATTCAGAGCCTCCTCTGTCTCTCCTGAGTTCCGAGACCTTTTCGTTTGGCGGTGTTCCTCGATGTGCAAGCAATCAGCAACTCGTTACGTTCGCTCAAAGTACTGGCGGGGCGCCATCATCGCGTCTGCCTTGCGCCTCAGGTTCCGCAGAAGGTCTGCAAAACACACTCTTCCGGGCCGGCAGGCATAGCAAATTTCTCCAACCCTGGCCTTTCCTCGTATGGTTGCGACATAACATTCAAAAGTTCTTCAAACGGCTGGAAATCCGCCTGCTGTGCTGCGGCATTCAAGGCCGCCTCGACCAGATGATTGCGAGGAATGTACGCAGGATTCGAACTCCGCATGGAAGCAGCGCGTGCCTGCGCGCTTACATGCTCTTCTTCGAGACGCTGGCGCCAGACCATCGCCCAAGCTTCGTAAGCGCCGGGGTCGGCGAACAGCGTGCGCACTTGTTGATCGCCTTCAGGGCTGGCTGCGGCAGCGCACAGTCCTCGAAAGGTCAGCGTAAAGTCTGCATGGTTAGCTGCCATGCGATTGAGCAAATCCTCAGCAAGCGCTGTATCTCCTTCCTGTTCGGTGAACAGGCCAAGCTTGCGCCGCAGGCCCGCGCTCCGGGCAGCCTCGTACTGTGGCTCGAAAGATGCCAGCGCTTGGTTTGCCCCGCCTACACTGGCCTCTTCGCTTCCGGCCTCTTTTACCAGAATTGGCAGCAGTGACTCTGCCAGTCGAGCAAGGTTCCAGAGCGCGGCGCGGGGCTGGTTGCCATACGCATAGCGCCCCTGATGGTCAATGGAACTGAACACCGTGGCTGGATCGTATGCCTCCATAAATGCACAGGGGCCGTAATCGATTGTCTCGCCAGAGATCGATGTGTTATCAGTATTCATTACTCCATGGACAAACCCCAGCAGCATCCATTGCGAAATCAGCTTCGCCTGTCTGGCCACTATCCCTTTCAGCAGCGATTCATACTGCAATTTTTCTTGCTGGGCTTCGGGATAGTGCCGCGCGATTGCATAGTTGGCCAGTGTACACAGGCCTTCCGTGTCCTGCCGTGCCGCAAAGTACTGGAACGTGCCCACACGAATGTGGCTCGCTGCTACCCGTGTCAATACTGCTCCGGGCAGCGTAGTATCCCGCAGCACATTCTCTCCGCTAGTCACCGCGGCAAGCGCCCGAGTGGTGGGCACGCCCAAGGCCGCCATGGCCTCGCTCACAATGTACTCTCGCAGCACCGGCCCGAGGGCGGACCTGCCGTCGCCTCCGCGCGAGAATGGCGTTCGGCCTGAACCCTTTAGTTGGACGTCGTAACGCACGCCGTTTCGACCAACTACCTCGCCCAGAAGGTTGGCACGGCCGTCACCGAGTTGAGGCACGAAATGACCGAACTGGTGCCCGGCATATGCCAGCGCCACTGGCTCAGCGCCCTTGGCAACGCGGTTTCCGGCCAGAACCGCAACACCATGGTCGCTTCCCAGTTCGTCTGCATTGAGCCCCAATGCAAACGCAAGTTGCTCATTGACTTTAACAAGCCTCGGCGCTGCGACAGGTGTCGGATCCAGTCGCGCGAAGAAGCGCTCCGGCAGCTTCACATACGTGTTTGCAAAGCCAAAATTGACTTCTTGGGAGTTCGAAGGTGTCGAGGCCTGCGCAGCGCCGGGGGAGGTTTCGGGGCAATCCATTGCTTTTTAGATGTGAATCTTCTGCATTGGTCGCGCGCATTTGGCGCTCATGCCCTGAGAGTTGCCCCAGCCTGCAAAAATGCCGGTCGCACAGTGCAAGAAACCAGTGCGGTTTTGCTATGGTCGACTGAAATTCTAATGGATGCTGATCTCCGAACGCAGACGGACATTTGTAAGCGTTACGATCTCGCCTGGAGCAAGGGTGAGCGAGTGGTCGCGGGGAGCCGCGCTGATGGTGGCAGCGTGGTAAGCATCGGCTATCTCCATCTTGCGAAATTCTCCCGGCATACCTGACCAGTCAATCTGCTTGGAGTGCGTAGACCGGTTGAGCAGGATCATCGTCTGACCGAGTTTCTGGGACGAGAATGCGGCAACCAGTAAATCCGGGTCACTGCTCTTTGCGCCTATTCGAACAATGCCTTCCGGCAAGCGCCGTGAAAAAGCTGCGAATGTACGCAAGGAGTAGCCTGCAGGGGTGGGACTGAAGGTCCGGCTGCGATCCACCAGGAACAAGGAGCGAGTTGGGCCGAAGGAGGGCTCTTCAATATCCAGCAGAATCCAGCAATAGGCCAGCAGTCTGGCATCCATGCTGGTCAGTAGCTTGTGGTAGAGTTCGGCCTGTGCAAAGGATGTCTTGTAGCTGTCGATCGTCTGATAGCGAGGGATGTTGATGGCGAGTTCAGTCGCCAGGAAGGACTTTGCGCCAACCTCCTGTCTCCACTGCGCAATCATTGGGTCCAGTGCATCCGGATCGCCGAAGCTACGCTGGTAGTCGTAATTGTGCGTGGCCGCGTAATCCAGCATCGCCCACACTTCAGAATTGTTGCGTATTGTCTTCGCTGAAGAAATCCCGGTAACCAAATCGCCTGCATCCGGCATGTGAATCTTCACGGCGCTGAAGCCCGCGGCATCAAGTGCTTTGCGCAGGTGGGTGATCATATCTACCCACGCGTCAGCGTCCTGAATCACTTCATTCTGCACACCAACAATCTCCGGAGGCTGCCCGCTCCGTGCCTGTGCCTGCTTGCAGTACCCCACCACCGCGCGTGCGTACTCTTCCGCATTCACCCTCTTCGAGCCTGCTGCCTGCACCCACGGAGGGAGCGTCCAAAACTCAAACAGTACGTGGCCGCCGATCTGGTGAATACGGCGCGAATAGGTAAAGTCACTGGACTCGCCGTTAGGAAAGTTATCGCCGTAATAATGCGGACGGGCATCTGCCTGGCTGTCGAAGTTGCTCAAATCCTGCTTTAGCTCCACGCCGGTTGGATACTCGCGTTGGATGAGAAGGTTGTTCTCCTTCAGTAACTGGAACCACTGTTGCTGCGAACTCTTTGACATCATGAAATATGCGGGAAAGCTGACGATTCCGCCAAAACCATAGATGTTCTGATGGAGTTCTTTCGCTTCCACCGTCACATGCGCGCTGTCAGCCTTTGGGCGCTCGATGGCGAGGTGTAGATCGCCCGTTGCGTTCGCCGGAGCGGAGATGTTGATCTGGTGACGCTCCAGATCGAGCAGGCACTCCTGCCGCAGAATCTCCTGATCATTGACGCGCAGCACTGCCTGCATTCCCTCCAGCGCGAGTGAAATGCGGCGTGGATCGCCGGCCAACTCCTTCGAATCTTCTGCCCAGGTCTTGTTGGGGTACCGGAGCGTTGGCGGATTGCTGGAACTGAGCCCAAAAGAATCGTAGTAGCGCTGCGTCAGCGTGATCTTGCGGCCCGTGACGCTGACAGTGATTCCTCCGTGGGCGCCTGTGAAGATCCAATCCACGGTAGTCTCGGGGGCCAATAAATCGTCTAGCGTCAGCACTCGTTCGAAAAAAGTTGGCAGAAACTCCTTTTCGAAATGGCGCGGCAGCCCCTGACTGCCACCCCATACCTTGGTGCGTGTTGCGGAGAGATGCACCGTGAAGTCATCCATCCGCTCCATCGTGGCTGGGATTGCATTCTGCTGCGCCTGCACTGCCATCGCTAGTGTGAAGGTGAGATAGATCAGCTTCTTCATAATTGCCTCAAGCTCCAGAATCGTATCAGAAGCCAATGCTGGCTCCCCCATCCACAGGCAACACCACGCCCGTAACAAATTTCGCGGCCCCTGACGAGAGATACACAGCTGCATTGGCTATATCCCGCGGCTCGCCGAAACGGCCAAGGGGCGTACGCTGCAGAATCCTGCTGCTCCGTGGCAGATCATTGTCCAGTGCTTTTCGCAGCATCGGCGTCTCAATCCAGCCGGGAGCAATGCCATTCACGCGAATGCCGTCTGGAGATAGTTCTGCGGCAAGCGAACGTACCATGCCGAGGTATGCGCTCTTGGCCGCCGAGTAGGCTACTACCTGCGGCATACCAATCAGAGACGTCATCGAAGCGATGAACAGAATTGACCCGGCCTTTCGTTCCAGCATCGAGGGGATCACCGTGCGAGACAACGCAAAAGCGCCTCGTACATGGGTTGCCCAAACTGAACTGAACTCCTCCACGGTAGTGTCAACTGCCGTCTTCTTCAAATGGATTCCGGCATTATTCACCAGCACGGTGATCGGCCCAAGCTTTGCAGTTATACTCGCGAGCCGCCCTTCAATCTCGTCGGTCCGGTTCAGGTCCAACACGAGTACGTGTGCTGCGGGTCCAAGTTGCTGTGCGGACCTCTGCAGCGTCTCTTCGCGCCTTCCAGCGAGAATTACCTGCGCGCCTGCCTCAACCATGGCTTCAGCGATGGCGAAGCCAAGGCCGGTCCCGCCGCCACTGATCAGCGCAATTTGATTCTCAAGTCGGAACATCTCATTCTGCTTGTGCGGCTCGGTCATGCTCGGCATCCTTGTGCTAGAGAAGGCGTGTTCTGGTGCTTGTACATGATGAAGTACTCGCGGTGGCCGAGTTCCTCCGGCTTGCTTGGCTCGCCTGCGGCGACGCGAGCGATAAGCTGCTCTAGCTCAGCCGCTGACTCGTCCAGTGTTCGTGTGCCCCTCAGCACCGCGGATGCGTCGAAGTCCATGTCTTCGCGCATCGCCGCAAAGGTACGCTCATTGCCTGTCACCTTGATCAGCGGCGCAATCGGGCTGCCAATCACAGAACCCCGTCCTGTAACGAACAGTACGATCTGGGCGCCCACTGAGATAAGGTCCATTATGCCCTCGGTATCATTCGGATTCGTATATCCAAACTCCATAAAATGGCCATCCGGAACAGAATCCAACAGCCACAGCCCGGCTCGGGAGGGCCTTTCAGAGACGCGAATTACGCCCTGAATCGGCCGGTTCCCGCTCTTGGCTACCGCTCCCATACTCTTCTCTTCGATGGTGGTTAGGCCGCCGGCAAAGTTTCCCGGAGAGATGGAATACTGCTGTACTGACTTGCAGTAGGCCTCAGCTTTGTCATACGTTCTGCCCAGCTCCCTTTCCACGAGCTGTGTTGCGGCGCGTGCAAGCAACACCTCGCGCAAACCAATCATTTCAACAATTTCTTCAAAGATTGCGGTGCCCCCGGAGTCCACCAGCCCATCGAAGAAACGCCCCACAACGGGGTTGCCGGCCAATCCCGAGGTCCCATCCGAACCGCCGCATTCAGCACCTATCACCAGATCGCTCCAACCCATGGGAACACGCTCTGCCTCCGCCTCCATGCGCTGACGCAGCGAAGTGAGCAGCGCCTTGCCATGCGCGATGCTTGTGCGTGTGCCGCCATGCTCCTGGATATAGAACCAGTCGGATGGTCGATGCGAATGCGCGACGACTTCTGCGATCGAGGCCGGCTTTGTATACTCGCATCCCAGCCCGACAGCCAGCACCGCGCCTACATTTGGATGTTGCGCAAGTGCCAGGAGCAGCCGTACTGCGTATGCATTGTCGTAGCAGCCTGGAAAACCAATTACATGCGCATTCGTCTCCTCTGCCGCGATTGAGTGCGCAACATGCTTTGCGCACTCAACGGTATAGATGACGAGCACGATGTTGCGTATCCCTTTGCGGCCGTCTGCGCGCTGATATCCCTGCCAGAGTTCGCTACTCATAAACGATGTCGTTCGACTGTCCTGTGTGAAGATCGAAGGTATTTGACCGTTCGTCAAGTTGGCTACGGCAATTGTGCAAATGCACCCAGCAGCCCGCTTCAATGCGTTGGGTCGCGATTCCGATTGCTACACCGTACTTGATCACCGGATCGCCCACTTGCATCGATGTAATTGCGATCTTGTGTCCCAACGCTATGGCCTCGGCTGCCTGCATAACGAGGCAGGCCCCGAATATCTGCACCTCGCCCGCTGCAACGTCAGTGAGCATTGTAGCTACCGTGTCGGCGCTGTTTATCTGAAATGCGCGCATCGATGAATCACGTTTCCCTGAATTTCCAAATGCCTAAGGAACTGAGATGGAAGATGCTGGCGCCCGCCGGCAACGCCAAGCAGATCACCCACTCCCGAAGTGTAAAGTGTAGCGCGGATGAGGAGAAACTGTTCATCGTCGCTCTTCTATCCCACTCTTGGGCACGGAAAGGCGCTGCTCGGTGGCATCAGGCATTCCCATGTGCGACAGTTAATACAGGGATGACAGAGCAATCCACGTCGGAACGTAGCTTCAGGTTTCTGGGGTATGGCGCATGTGCGCTGGCCGGCAGCCTGTGGGGCACAGGTTTCTATTTCGGCCGCCTGGCGCTCAATGAAATGGGCGTCGAGCATATGGTGCTCTACCGCTTCCTGTTTGCATCTCTCGGCATGTTACCGATAATACTGCTCAACTGGCTGCGCCCCAGAGGGAGGGTGAGCCTCACCTGGAGCGAAACCAGGGTACTGCTGATGGCCGCCACGCTCGGTGTCCCGGTGCAGTTTCTTCTCCAGTTCCAAGGCCTTACTCAAACCACCGTGAGCCACGCCTCGCTGATGGTTGGTGCCATGCCGGTGATGCTGGCCGCGGCTGCCGCAATGTTTGCCGGCGAGAGCCTTGACTGGTTCGGCTGGGTCGCTCTCTGCGCCTCCACCGTGGGCGCGGCGCTGGTTACCCTGGGAGGAAGCCGCAGTTCTGCCATCCACGGCCAGCCCACGCTGGCAGGGGATCTCATGGTCATCGGTTCCCTGTTCACCGCGCTGGCGTGGATTCTCCTCAGTAAAAAGCTGATGGAAACGCACAGTCCGCCGGTAGTCACCGCCTACACCATCCTCTCGGGAACACTCATGCTCGTGGCCGTTGTGGTGGTGCCCTGGCTGCTAAGCCCGGTAACTCATCAGACGATTCAGCCCTTGCCGTTTGCTCATGTCAGCCTCACTGCCTGGGTGGCCCTGGCCATCAGCGGACTGCTCTGCACAGCCACCACCACGCTGTTATGGAACTGGGGAATTCACCACGTCCCAGCTTCGCGCGCAGGCGTTTTTCTCAACATTGAGCCGGCGCTTGGCTCCTGGCTGGGCGTCCGGCTCCTGGGAGAGCACCTGGGGCCCTATGCCTGGGCCGGCGGATCCCTCATTCTCGCTGCCGCGCTGGCCCTCACCACGCGCGGACACGAACCGGAACCTGCCGTCATCCTCGAGTAAGCACGTCGCCGGCCGAGCGCCTCCGCCGCCTAGATTTCGCTCAACTTCCTTGTCATTCTTCCGATATCTCTATTGCCGGACCAAATCGGCTGGAGACGACGCATGGCTCTTTTAACATGGACCAGTAAATACTCCGTTGGGGTCCAATCCATTGATAGTCAACATACGGTCCTGTTCGATTTGATCAACGAACTTCATGCCGCGATGTTGAGCGGGAAAGCGCAAAGCATCACCGGCGCCTTGCTCCGCAAGCTGGTGAACTACACTCGCGATCACTTTGCCTCGGAAGAAGCTATGATGACCGCCGCCAAATTCCCCGGCTTGGGTCAACATCGAATCCAGCATCGCAACTTGACCAAGCAGGTTGAGGAGTTTGCCGCCCGCCATGAGCGCGGCGAGAGCGCACTCAATATTCACCTCCTTAACTTCCTCCGCGACTGGCTCACAAACCACATTCAGCAAGTCGACAAAGAGTATGCCCCCTGGATGAATCAACACAACATTCGCTGAGTCACTGCTCAATCGTCTCGGCAGCGTTATGCCGCGCCAACTTTCCTGCTTTCCGGCCGGTGATTCCCGCAACCAAAAACTCGACCAGGAGTGCTGCTGTGGACCAATTGACATGGAGTGACCAGTTTTGCGTGAACGTGGGCGACCTGGATCACCAGCACCGCGAGCTATTTGCAGGCATTAATGAGGTTCATGCGGCCGTGTCGGCAGGCGGAGAAGCCCCTTCCATCGGCCCTCTCCTGCTCAAGCTTGCGGCCGACACCCGCGTTCATTTTGCCGCTGAAGAGGCGATGATGGCAGCCAATAATTTCCCCGGCCTCGCCTTGCATTGCATGAAGCACCAGTACTTGCTTGAACAGGTGGATGCCTTTCTCGCCCGCTACAGCCGCGCCGGTTTCGTCATGAACAACCACGCACTCAACTTCCTTGGTGAATGGCTTACAACCCATATTCAAAGGGAAGACATGCTGTTTGGCCTGTGGCTCAACGAGCACGGCAAGCTTTGAAGCAAACCCAACCTGCCACTGTAAACCAAATCTGCGGTTCGGGTCGTCCCCTATTTATAGGATGAAGTCCTGATTCAAGGCCCTAGCCTTCGAGCGTCAACTGCGCAGAGGCCCATCCCGGCGCTTCCGGCTTGGGTGCAGACGCCAGCTCGTACACCATGCGCTCCAGCACCAGCCGCTTGTCTGGCGGAGACGAGCGCAACTCAAGGTCGGCACGGGCTACCAGCCGCAGGGCCCGCGTCAATTCGCGGCGGCTCTTGTAGCGGCGTGCCTGGCGAATCAGGTCATCGGCTGCAAAGGGTGGAATCCTGAATCCCTGCCACAACGCCTGCCAGATGGCCCGCGAGTCGCGCACGTTCTTTTCCAGAATCACAAGCATCTGGCGAAAGGTGCGCGCCAGCATATATAGGTGGCCAATCGCGGCATCTTCTCCAGCGTCTGAGCTGTTCAGCAGCCCATGCAGCAGCGCCAGCGCGCGTACCCGGTCGTGCGAACTAATGGCGTCCGTAAGCTCATACAGTGAGCGCTGCTTGGCGCCCAGCACCATGGTCTCCACGTCGCCCAGGGTTATGCGTCCGCGGCCCAGCGCAAAAAGCAGCAGCTTTTCCAGCTCTGACGACACCAGCATCATGTCCGCACCCAGTGAGTCCACCAGTTCGTGCGCCGCATCGGTGTCAATGCGTACACCGGCTTCCAGCGCCGTGGCCACGGTCCAGCGCATCGCGTCTTCCTCGTTCACGCGCGCCAGCTCCACCATGCCGCAGTGTTCGCCCAGAGTCTCGTTCAGCCGCTCAAAGCGGTTCTTGTCGTCCATCTCCATGCGCCGCGCGTCTGCGGTAATGCGCACAAAGTCGGCCACAAAGAGCAGCAGCGCCTGCGGGTTGGGCGAGCAGAAATAGCGGTCAAGCGCGGCGAATTCATCCTTCTTCGCGCCGCGCGTATAAAGCTGTCGCACATTGCGCACAAAAATCACCTGAAAGGGAGACATCAGCGACGGCGTCTGCGCCCGGTCGAGCACTTCAAAAATCGAGGTGCTGGCCAGGTCAAGGTCAGAGAGACAAAAATCTCTTATCTCAGGGGGAACAAAGCTCTTCAGCACGGCGGCGCGGCAGCGGTCCAGCAAAAACACTTCATCCCCGGCCAGCACATAGCCGGGCCTTAGCTGCCCCTTACCGGCAGCCGCGGCCTCAACCTCCGCTACAAAACGGCCCACGGCGGTGAATCCGGCGCCCCAGCGCGAGCCGCTCAAAGTCTCTGCCTCAGGTCGATCGGTGCGTGCATCATGCGGCTCCAGAATATCGTCCTCGGCTGCCGCAGGCTAGCCGTTAGAGCGGAGAGTAGCAATTAGTTGCAATGGGACGGCCCTGTATTCGTCACTTCTTCGCCGAAACACCCGTCTAGGTGCATCGCGGTGTACAGGGTGAGGCTAAAGACCTTCCAGCACATCGGCAACCAGCGTCCGCGCAAACTCGCGGGAAAGCCGCTCAATCGCCGCCGGGTTTTCCTGCATGAATGTTGTCAGGTCTGTCGTGGACTGGAACTGCTGCCGGAATACGTAATTCTTGTTCTCGTAGAGAACTCTGCCGTCCCGCGCATTCAGCGTGACAGAGGCCACCACGGTAATCAGAAAGCTCGACGACTGCTGCGTGGAAGAGTTGTAGGTCAGCGGCGCAACCGCCTCTTTCAAAATCGTCCCATGCAGAATCGCATCCGCGTCGGCGTCCTCTCGCGGAGTTACGCGGAACCGTGAGCGGGCGGCAAACTCGCGGATTACCGCGTTGGTCATCTCGGTTTCAGTGCGATAGGCCTCGGTGCGCGTGGCAAACACCGGCACAGAGAGCGTGTGCACATCGGGCGGCAGATGAGTAGCTGCGCCTAGGGTGTGATAGCCGCAACCCGGCACAGCAAGCAGGGGCGCGAACAAGGCAAGAACAAAGAGACGCATGAACCAATCTTAGCGCGCCCGGAACCGGCGGCAGTGGCTACAATCGCGCGTACGCTAGTGCGATGACCTGTTCCAGTAAGTTGACTTTGTTTCCCAGGGAGATTGGTTAAATGTTGCCGGCTTCAGTGGATCTATCCGTGCTGCGTGGAATTGGGATTACTTCCAGATAGTCGACGATCCAGTGGCTATCCGGGCGGCAAAGCTGCCTCAAGGTTGATCTGTTCTTCGGTAATTGGGTGCTCGAATCTCAGAAATTGGGCGTGCAGCCAATACCCTCCATCGCCGGGGAGGCCGGGGAGATTTTCAAGAGGCTGGCCGTTTGGGCCGTACAGAGGATCGCCCACCAGCGGATGGCCAATGGATGCCAGATGGATTCTGATTTGATGAGGGCGGCCCGAATACAGGCTTACCTCGAAGGTTGTGGTGCTTGTGCCGCGTGAGATCACCTTTGCCAATGACTTGGACGGTTTGCCACTTGGGTTGGCGGCCCACACTTGACCGAGGCGCGGGTGCGGTACCAGGCCGATGGGTGTGAGGATTTCGTAGGCGTCATGCTGTGCAATGTTTTGAGCAAGCGCCCGGTAGATTTTTTGAATTTTGGGTGTGTTCCAGTTTGCAACCAGATTCGAAGCCGCCTGCTGTGTTTTGGCAAACAGGACGATGCCGCTGGTGCCTCGGCCCAACCGATGGACAGGGCTTGCATTGGGGAATTGCTTTTGCACCAGGCGCAGTAGGGTGTTTTCCATGAAGCCGCCGCCGGGGAGAGTGGGCAGCCCACTGGGTTTGTTGACGGCCAACAGATGAGGGTCATCAAACAGGACTTCGAAGTGCTGAGGTGCGTCTGGTTCGATCCAGGGTGGACGGTTCCAGACAAGGGTTTGGCCTGAAGTGATCGATTCATTTCCGGTGGCGGTGACGCCGTTGAGAGTCACTTCCCCGCTGTTCAGTTTTTGTTGCCAGGCCTGCGGGGTCGAGTGGGGATAAAGGCTTGCCAGGTGGGAGAGCAGGGTCTGTCCATGGTATTTGCTGCCGATGATTGTGGTGTACGCATAGCCTCGGTTGAGCATGTAGTTTGAGTGTAAGCCAGGGCATCTGCGGCCTCATGGTAGCCTCAGCTAAAAGCCGCCCCGCTGGACGAACGGGGCTACGGCAGCGGCTCACACCCAGGCGGTAGTCAGCATGCCCACCCGCACCGGTGAGAGCTTGAGGCCGTCGGCGCGGTTCTGGAAATAGAGCTCGTTGAGGCGGTCTGAGTCTGCCTGCTCAAAGCGGCTGAAGCCGGCGCGGGCCAGTTCCAGTTCCAATTCATCCTGCTTGAAGAAGAGCCGGAACGGCTCGCCCGCCGCCGCCACGCGCTCGGCCAGCGTATCAAAGACCGCGCGGCGTTTCGGGGAAAGAGTCTCCGGCGAAAAGACGTAGTCGAAGGTGACGGCGGTTCCGGCGGGCAGCCTGCCAATGGCGGCAAGCGAGGCGCGAAAGGCATCAAGCGTGAGGTACGGGACGACGCCGAGCCAGCCGAAAAATGCAGCGCGGCCCGCATCGAATCCCGCCTCCGCAAGGCCTTCAGACAGCGTCTTATGCTCAAAATCCAGCGGAACAAAGGTCAGATTCGCGGGCAGCGCTATGGCGGCCTCGGCCAGCATTGCGCGCTTCCACTCCTGCGTAGCCGGGAAGTCCACTTCAAACACCTGCAGCGAGGGAAACGGGTTGCGATAGGCAAAGGTATCCAGACCAGCTCCCAGAACAACGTACTGGTTGACGCCCCCTGCAACGGCGGCTGCCAGCCGGTCCTCCGTATAGCGGCTGCGCGCGGCCATAAAGGCGCGAAAGTCCCGCGCCACTTTGTGCTGCGCCCGCTCCATCTTGCGCGGATAAACGGAACCAACCATGCGCACCGCGATGGGATCGTCCAAAACCGGTGGATGGTCTACCAACTGGTGTGCGGCGCGCCGTATGGCCACTCCGAATGCGGTTTTGCTGGGGCGGCCCTTCTGCATGCTTGCAGTTTAGACCAGCACCGCCCGAGCCTGGCCGCGTACCATGTCTCCCATGACCTGGATTGGATGGGCATTACTCTCCGCTGTCTTTGCCGCCGCCACGGCCCTGCTGGCCAAGGTGGGCGTCGCGCACGTGGACTCAAACCTGGCCATGGCGCTGCGCACCAGCGTTGTTCTGGTGTTTGCCTGGGGCATTGCGCTGGTGCTGGGCAAGCAGGGCGAGATCCGCGCTCTGGACCGGCGCACCTGCCTGTTTCTTGCGCTGAGCGGGCTGGCCACAGGACTGTCGTGGCTGTGCTACTTCCGCGCGCTGCAATTGGGACCAGCCTCCCGCGTGGCGCCGCTGGACAAGCTGAGCGTGCCGCTGGTGATGGTGTTCGTATGGCTGCTGCTGGGCGAGAAGCTCACCGGACCTGCCGTAGTGGGTGGACTCCTGATTACCGCTGGAGCGGTGGTGATGGTGCTGGGCTGATGAGTGTGACCCTTTCCTTATACTGGAAAGGAGAACGCAGCAATCATCCCGCGCAAGACGCTCCTATGACCCATCCAACCCAATCCGAAGCATCGCGCGTACCGCATCGCCGCATCGTGCTAACCGGCTTCATGGGCTCCGGCAAGACTACCGTGGGTCCGCTGCTTGCCGCGCGGCTGGGCTGGAGCTTTGTGGATGTGGACGACGTGATCGAGGCCGAGGCCGGGATACCGATTACCAAACTGTTTGCACGCCATGGCGAGGCGGCATTCCGCGCGCGCGAACATGCGACCATTGCCCGGTTGGCTGAGGCGGACTCGCTGGTGCTGGCCCTGGGCGGAGGCGCAATTGAAACTGACGCCACACGCACGCTGCTGCTGGCCACGCCCGGCACGCTGCTGATTCATCTTGAGGTGGAACTCGCCACCACCCTGGCGCGCTGCCGTGGCACCGAGCACACCCGCCCCATCCTCGCCGACCAGGCGAACCTGGCCAGCCGCTACCAGCGCAGGCTGCCGCTTTACCGTGCAGCTCATGTTTCAATCCCGGTAGACGAGCTTACCCCGGAGGAGGCTGTCGAGGCGATTCTGAGAGCGGCGCAACTGGTCTAAGCGGCCCGCGCAAGGCCGCGCAACTCCCCCGCTTGCTATCATCAAGGCAGGCACCCGGCTGCGCGCAGTTCGGACTCTCTCACTCCACCCCACGGACGAGGACCTGTTCGCGGGGAGCCCGGAAAGCATAGGTCCTCAAAGGTACAAATGACTCCCGCCTCGCAGGCCGTTCCCCCGGCAGAACTCGCTACGCCCTCTACAGAGGAAGCTGTACACGGTCACGGCCATGCCCATATCCATGCGCCCAGCCCCGGCGCCACGGCCACGCTGCTCCACGACCTGCGTGAGCTTTTCAAGGTCAAGGTGGTCACCATGGTACTGGTCACTGGTTGGGGCGGCTTTTACCTGGGATCGATGCAGTCTGGCATCTCGAGCGTGCAGCGCGGCCTGCTTGATACGCTGCTCGGTATCGGACTGGTGTCCGCAGGAGCCGGAGCGCTGAACGAAGCCCTGGAGCGCAAGACAGACGCATTCATGATCCGCACGGCAAATCGTCCGCTGGCCTCAGGGCGTTTTCCGCTGGCGGTGGGCATCCTGGCCGGGCTTGGCGCTTTAGCTCTGGGCGGCCTATGGCTGGCCTATACCACCAACCTGCTTACGGTCGCGCTGGCGCTGCTTACGGCTTTTACTTATGTGGCCATTTACACGCCGCTCAAGCGCGTGACCACCATGGCCACCTTTATTGGCGCGTTCCCCGGAGCCATGGGCCCCTTGCTGGGCTGGACGGCTGCGCGCGGGCGTGTGGAGTGGCCTGGCGTGGCCCTGTTCGCCATTCTGTTTGTCTGGCAGTTTCCTCACTTCATGGCCATTTCGTGGCTTTATCGCGACGACTACGCGCGGGCCGGAATCCGCATGCTGCCGGTTGTGCAGCCAGACGGCTGGTCAACGGTGGCCGAGGCGCTGTTTTTCGCCGTGGTGATGATTCCCGTGAGCCTGACTCCCTGGCTGCTGGGCACAGCGGGCACGACCTATGCCGTGCTGGCCACGCTTCTGGGTCTGTTTTACCTGGCCTACACGATCCGCTTCACCCGCATTCTGCGTGCGATATCCGAGACGGAAAGCCGCATGGTAGCCCGCGACCTGCTGAAGGTGAGCGTGCTCTACCTGCCGCTGCTGTTTACCACGCTCATGCTTTGCGCCACTGCAAGGAGTTAGGGAACGATGACCACCTCCGCTACCTCTTCAACGCGCCCCGCCATCGCCGCCATTCTGGCCGTCAGCGTGGCCGCAACCCTGTTTCTTTTCTGGCTCATCTACGTTCACCCGGCAGCGGCCACGAGCGCGCAATTTGCATTTTTGCCCGCGCTCAACGCGTTGCTGAACGGGCTCAGCGCCACCGCACTGCTGATTGGTTACACGCTGATCCGCGCGCATAGAATCAAGGCGCACCGCGCGGCCATGCTAACTGCCTTCAGCTTTTCAACGCTGTTTCTGGTGAGCTATATCGCGCACCACGCGCTGCATGGCGACGTACGCTACCCCGTGCACGCAGCACTGCGCGGCGTGTATCTGCCGCTGCTGGCCAGCCACATTCTGCTGGCGATTGTGGCTCTGCCGCTGATACTGGTTACGTTCTTCTTTTCGCTCAGTGGGCGAATTCCCCAGCACCGCAAGGTGGCGCGGTGGACTTTTCCGCTGTGGCTCTACGTTTCGGTTACCGGCGTGGTGACATACGTGATGCTGCGCCTGGCGCAAGGATAGGGGAAAGACAATGCCTGCAATCCCACCGAATAGCGAGGACGGCACGCGTCAACTGCTGCAATGGGGCGGTTCCATTCTGGGCGCCGGCCTGATTTCCGCGGTGCTGCTTGAGACGGTGCTGGGCGGATTTTCACCCACCGGCGCCAGCACCAACACGGGCTGGTTCGCGCTTATCGTGGTACTTATGTGCATCCCCTTCGGCGGCCTGCTGCTGACCCTTGGAGTTGCGAAGTGGTTTCGCAACCGGCGAATCGCCCGGTCCCGCTAATCCTCTGCTATTCTTTTCAATTACTGGAGTGCAAGAACATGGCCAAAAGCGTAAACAAAGTTATCCTGCTCGGCAACGTAGGCAAGGACCCCGAGATTCGTTCCACCCCGAACGGCACCATGGTTGCGACCTTCGGCCTGGCAACCAGCGATCGCTACCAGGACCCGCAAGGCAACTGGCAGGACCGGACTGAGTGGCACAACCTGGTCGCCTTCAAGCGTACGGCGGAGATCATCCGCGACTACGTGAAGAAAGGCTCCAAGCTGTATGTGGAGGGAAGCCTGCGGACCAGCAATTGGGACGACAAGCAGTCTGGCCAGAAGCGCTACAAGACGGAGATTATCGTCAGCGATCTCTCGCTGCTGAGCGGGCGCGACGAGGGCTCCGGCGGCGGCTACAGCCGTTCGGCAGGCGGATCGAGTTCGGCGGCGAACTTTGATCAGCGTCCGCCAGCAGGACAGGACGATCTGGCGCAGTCGGCTGAGATCTCTGACGACGACATACCTTTCTAAAACGCACCTGCGGCAACGGGAATTTGCACACTTCAGCGGCCAGCTCTCGGGTGGCAGCTTTGAGGTGTGCAAATTTTGCGTTTTCGAGAGGTTTTCGAGGTCAAAGCCGGGCTTTTGAGGCCCATATTTGACGAAAATGTACAGCAAGGTGTTACTAGTTGGTTATGGGGCGCATTTTACAAGTTGTTTTTTATAAGCATTTTGCGGGTTTGCGCGGGCTTGAAAAGTGGGGTTTTTGACGCCAAGGGAGGGGGGTGCCTGACTTTGGCGGATTTCGAACCCGGCGTTTGGGCCTGAAATGTCGATAGTCAGGGTCATTTTGATTGCTCCTGTAATGATTGTGCGCCGATTGGGGTTAATTCTCTGCAAATTGGTTGGGGATTCCCTGCGGGGATAAAACGACAGATTGGCAAGGCTCTGACAGGCCGGGGATGAATTCCCGGCCTGCCGCTTCAGGGCCTGGCTACGCTCCGCATCCATCCCATGTTCCAAAGGCGGGACATGGGGCGCACGAGCCTGGGTACGAGGGTGAGATATGAACTCGGAGCGTTTCTCGTCCCTCTTTCCTGCTTCTGCTACTTTGCCTTCACATCCCAATCAAAGCTGATCTGCGAGACCAGTTCATTGAGCTTCTCGACGTCTGCCTGCCTCTTCTGTTCCAGGTCGGCGGTCTGCTTGCGGGTTGTTTGCAGCAGGTCTTCGGCGCGGTTCAGTTCCTCGACAAAGCGCTTGGCGGCATCGTTGCCTTTCAGCGCGGTGAGGTTTTCGCGGTCGCGCGCCTCGTCTGCCTGGGCGCTGGCCTCGGCTTTTTTGGAATCAGCGATGCGGTGGTCCAGCTCAGCCAGCGCTGTTTGCGCATCAATGACCGGCTTGAGCTTGTCGAGCGCATCGGGCACCCGCTTCACGAGGTCGAGCAGGTACCTTGACTGGTCAACGCCGGCGTTCAAAGCAATGGTGGTGCTTACCGGGCCGTGCTCGCGCACCTCAAGTGTGGCGGTTGCGTGCGCGGCTACGGGCAGGCGGAAGCGATAGAGATTGGGCGAGCTCTCGGCGGCCTTGAGCCCCTCGTCGAGCGCCCAACCGTTGTTACGGCGGGGATGCTCGAGGAGGACGGCGCGGTCAAGGTCAGCGGAGTTTGTGGCCGAGTAGGTGACTGAGGCTACGTCCATGTGGGTTTCAATAATTACGCCACGGCGAATCTGGACGTGGTGGAGGGTGCGCTGATTGTTGCGGTCAGTAACTTTTACGCGAACCGCCTGGTCAGTGGCATAAGAGAGCAGGCGCTTTTCTCCGGGATGAATCGGGTCGAGGAGTCCCTCACCGGCAAACTCGCCGCCCTCAAAGATGGAGAAGCTGCCGGAGTCGAGGGTGAGCTTTGACTTGTTCTCAAGCCAGACCACGCGCAGGGGCTTGTTCTCCTTCTCGCTCCACAGGGTCACGTGCTCGGCGGGCAGCTCCTGCTGCAGGATGGGCACCATCGCCGACTCGTTTTTATGGATGGTGACGGGCTGGTTGAGCGCATATTCAAAGTAGTCGTCAAAGGCGTTGGTGCTGACGTCGCCCTCCGCAATGGCGTCTGACGCGCGATAGACGCCGCCGCCCCCGCCACCTGCCGCAGGAGCCATTTCGGCGGTGTCCGCTTCCACTTCCACACTCTCGGCGGCCGATCCCAGCATCTGTCTGCGCATTTGCATGTTCTCAGACTTCATGCGGCTCGGTGCTTTGAGCGCCCGCAGCGCGGCGGCGGGCGGTGGGGGCGGGGGCGGCGCTTCTGCCTCTGCAGCCTCGTGGGTCTGGGGCGTAGTCTCAACGCCGGTGGCTATGGGAATCTCTGCCCGGCGCGTATACAAGGGCTGCGACAAGGGCTGGATGAAACTCTGCGGAGCGCCCGCGACGAGGGAGAGCTGCACGCTGTCCCAGTCCGCGCCGACGGTGTTATCGACCACCGCCCAGCCCTGCAGGATTGCCGAGCCGTTGTCAGTGCGCGGAAAGACCATGCGGTAAGTGGACTTCCACACCGGAACGGCGCTGATGTAGCTGACACGCAGCTCGCGCTGGCCCTGGCCCAGGGCATCAAGCGTAAGGTGGCGCAGGCCGGTGGAGTGGGTGGTGCTGAGCAACTCAAGATAGCGGTCAAGCTGGCCCTGCAGGTTGGCGTCAAGCGGGCGCACGCTGAGCGCCGGAGTAAGCTCAATGACGCGCACGCCGCCGGAAGAGGCCACCAGGGTGAGGTAGGGCTTGTCTACGGTGCTGTCGCCGGTTCCGGACTTCTCCGTGCGTGTCTCGATGGCCATGAGGCGGCCCGTGATGACGCCACCCGGCCCGCCTGTAACCTCGACGCGCTGCCCGCGCAAGGCCTGAAAGAGTTCAGTTGAAGTGGGATCGTCGTCCATGCCCAGCGAGAGGGCCTTCAACTGCTCCGCGAGCGGCGTGGTGGAGTTGTAGTTGATGCCGGCGATGCGTCCGCCGCCGCCGTCGAGCACGGTGAGCGACTGCAACACGTCATTCAACTGGGAAGAAGTAAAGTCGATGGCGACACGCTGGCTTCCGCTGACGGAGCCGACGTGCTCAAAGTAGCCGACGCCGTTTTTGTAGAGCACGACCTTGTGGACGGGGAGACTCTTGACAGCCTGCAGCCCCGGCGGTGGGGCCGGCTGTGCCTGCGAGGCCGCAGACCTTGACTTGGTGGAGGGCGTGGCCGGTGGCTGCGCGGCCAGGAACGCTGTGAAAGCAAGGACGCAGAAGAGAGCACAAATACGGCGCATTGGGATATCTCCTCAAACCAACAATCAGGAATGCTACTCCCTTGGACCGCGTACCGCACGGAATGGTTTGGAGGAAAGCAAAAGAGTTACCTGGGTTCGCATGGCTTCCCGGCGCGTTGAGGTCGTGCGCCTGTCCCACTTGCTGACGTTTCTTTGGACTGCGAGTGACTTAAGTCGCTTTCGTGCGCCTGCCCTGCGCCTTAGGCTCGCCTTATTCCAGTAATTCCACCCCGGAGGGGGAGCCATCATGTTTTGTTACCAGTGTGAACAGACCTCGCAAGGCCAGGGATGCCAGGTAGTCGGCGTCTGCGGCAAGGACGAAAACACGGCCACGCTTCAGGACCTGCTGATCCACGCGATCAAGGGCATCAGCCAGTACGCGCACAGCGCCCGGCTGCTGGGCGCCGCCGACGCGGAGATTGACGCCTTCACCATTGAAGCCATCTTCGCCACGCTTACAAATGTGAACTTTGACGCGGACCGGCTCGCCGAGATGATTTATAAAGCCGCCGAGGTTCGCGACAATGCGCGCGCACTCTACGTGCAGGCCGCGCTGAAGGCCGGTGTTGCCGCCAAGACGCTGGCCGGCCCCGCCGCCTGGCAGCCAGCCGCCACCCGCGACGCTCTGCTGGCGCAGGGCCGCGAGCAGCTTATCCCCGCTGCCTTTCTGGCGGAAGGCAAGGAGATCAAAAACCTGCAGGAGCTGGTGGTCTACGGCCTGAAGGGTGTGGCCGCTTACGCCTTCCACGCCATGGCCATGGGCTCAAGCGCGCCGGCCTCGTATGCCACGATTCACGAGATACTCGCCACGCTGACCGAGCCGCACACGGCGGAGGAGCTGCTGGGCTTGTCGCTGAAGGTAGGCGAGCTGAATTATGCCGTTCTGGAGCAGCTTGACGGCGCTCACACTGAGACGTTTGGCGCTCCGGTGCCGGCTTCTGTGCGGCTGCATCCGGTTGCAGGCAAGGCGATTCTGGTGTCTGGCCATGATTTGCATGACCTGTATCAACTGCTGGTGCAGACCGAGGGCCTGGGCATCAACATCTACACCCACGGCGAGATGCTGCCTGCCCACGGCTATCCCAAGCTCAAGGCGTTCAAGCACCTGGCCGGCAACTACGGCGGCGCATGGATTGACCAGGCGGACGACTTCGACCTGTTTCCAGGCTCGGTGCTGATGACCTCGAACTGCATTCAGCAGCCCAAGGCAAGTTACACGGCGCGGTTGTTTACCGCAGGACCGGTGGCGTGGCCCGGCGTTCAGCACGCTACGGGGACTGACTTTGCGCCTGTGATTGCGGCGGCCCTGGCAGCACCCGGCTTTGCCGAGGACGGCCCGGACGAGTCCATTACCACGGGATTTGGCCACAACGCTGTGCTGGGCGTGGCGGGGACCGTGATTGACGCGGTGAAGGCGGGCGCGCTGCGGCGCTTCTTCCTGATTGGCGGTTGCGACGGAGCCCGCTCTGGCCGCAGCTATTACACCGAGCTGGCCGAACAGGTGCCCCAGGACTGCGTCATTCTGACGCTGGCCTGCGGAAAGTACCGCTTTAACAAGCAGGACTTTGGAACGCTGGGCGGGCTGCCCCGGCTACTGGATCTGGGGCAGTGCAACGACGCCTACTCCGCGTTGAAGATAGCCCAGGCGCTGGCCGGCGCTTTTGATTGCGGCGTCAACGATCTGCCGCTTTCACTGGTACTGAGCTGGTATGAACAGAAAGCTGTTGCGATTTTGCTTACGCTGTTGTGGATGGGCGTGCGCAACATTCGCATTGGACCGACGCTGCCGGCGTTTCTTTCGCCCGCTGTGCTGGATTTGCTGCACAAGAACTATAACCTGATGCCCACCACCACCGCGGAAGCTGATTTGGCCGCGATGCTGGGCTAGTTTGACCTTGCTCCGACGCTGGAGCATGACGGTTCAGGTGGCGACTCATGTAGCCGGGCCCCTCGCGGCAGCACTGCTGTCGCTTGCTACTGGGAAGCCACCTGAAGCATCTTTGAACCGTCCGCCCTGGACGGTGAGCAATCCAAACCATCTGTTGGTTCAGGACGAATGAGACTATCCTGATTACAGGAGCTGCCCCGAGTGGCAGTTCTTATCAGGGTGGTCGAGGCGGATTCCCGTGACCTGCCCTGCATGCTTCAGAGCGCCCACTGGACGCCGCTGAGGGTTTTCCGCCAAGCCGGAAGGGACGCGTCTGTGACCTTGTACGGCAGTTCGCACAAAGTCCCTCCCTTGAACAAGGAGAATTCCATGGAAACAGTCAAAACCGACAATGCAATTGCAAACGACGTGCTGCACCTGGGCGCGGCGACGAAGCTATCCCCTGAAGAGATTGCGAAGGCGGTGGCGCACCACAATCGGCACCACTCCGGGAACCCTCCGCAGGCCGCAGCAGCGACGGGTGGAAACGCCAAAAAGGGCAAGAACCAGAAGGCAAAGTAGAAGCGCGAGGGGCCGGGGCAAGCGGTACGGCGCTGCATCGAGACGCTGCGATTCCTCGCCCCTTATCCTTGCACGCGATTTGTGGCGAGGGTGGGTGGGACGAACTACCGCGGTCGCATCCAGGTGCCGCTGAAGCTTACGTGCATGCCGCCGCAGCGGTGGTTATCGAATGCGGAGATGGTGTGTGTGGCCGGTTCGAATTTGAGATCGAGGATGCAGCCGGAGAGGTTGGCGCCCTCGACAAAGTGGACGTAAAGGCCAACGGGTGCGGCCTCCGCATTTACTCCGCCAAGATGGGCATTGCCTGGGCGTCCGAACCAGAAGGCGCGCCCAGCGATGTGGAGGGAGCCGGGAGATGCGCCGGGGGTGATGTCGAAGTGGTCATCCGTCCTGGCGGGGATTTCAAGGAACTTGCTCCATGCGCCGAGCCAGTCAGCGAGCGGGATGGTTGGGTCAGCGGGAATCGGAGCGAGGCTTGAAGCGGGCGTCCAGCCGGAGTCTGCGTTGTGGCTGACGCAGGCCCAGCCGTCGCGCTGGGGCCCGAGAACAACGATCTGGCCAGGGAATAACTGGCTGGCGACGCAGCCGGACTTGGGCTCGCAGGCGTAGTGGAAGGGTGAGGGATCGACGCCCCGAACGATGCGCGTTGGAGTGCCGGCGGGCAGGCGGGTAAGGTCGCACGGGGCTGCGGGCGCGGGGCTCTGCGCTGGAGCCATATTAGCCAAAAGCAAGGTAAGGGCGAGCAGACATATCTTCATGGCTGATTCCTTGCTGTCCTTCACGGGCGCGGAACCAATGAAAGACAAATCAGATTAAAGATACTCCTGCACCATCCGCTTCCAGGTGGGCCAGTCGTGCGAGTTGTGCGAATCCCAGATGTGGAGCTGATGCGGAATCCCTTTGGAGGAGAGGATGCGGTCGAGATTCTGATTCTGCCCCAGGCATTGATCGTCCCACCCGGTGGCCAGCACATATTTATTGCGGCTATAGCGCTCAAAGAACCAGGGATCGTTCATGTTGGGCATGTAATGCGTGGGCAGGTTGAAGTAGCAATCCTGGTCGTAGTAGTTGTGGAGAAAACTGGAGATATCAAACGCGCCGGACATGGAGAGCATGCCGGTGAAGATGTCAGGATGGCGCAGAGCGATGTTGGCCGCGTGGTAGCCGCCAAAGCTGCAACCCAGCGCGACCAGATGCGCGTCCTGGTTTTTCTGCCTGAGCAGGGGCAGCACCTCGCTGAGGATGTAGTCCTCATATTGCATGTGGCGGGCGATGCGCCAGCGGGGAGCTACCTGGCGGTTATACCAGCTTTCGTTATCCACGGAGTCGACGCAAAAAATCTGCACCTGGCCAGCGTCGATTTTGCCGGATAGCTCGGCGATCATGCCGCGATCTTCAAACTCGAAGAAGCGCCCGCCGGAGGTGGGAAACACGACGACGGGCAGACCCGCGTGTCCAAAAATGAGGAGTTCCATTGGACGGCCGAGGCGGCTGGATTGCCATTGGTGATACTCACGAACCATGTTTTTATTGCTCCGCGGCGGAGTTGTGGCCTGATTCCAGGGCAAACTTCAAGCTCTGCGCAGCATGTGCGCCACGGCTGCTGGACCCGTTAGAAGATTGCACCTGGAAGCGGGCGATTGGAGAACCGCCGATTTCTTGATACTGTAACAGCCTGGGCTCTTGTTTTCAGGGCGCAAACGCTATTGCACAGGATAAACAAAATTCATTGGAGACGGGCCAGGCTTGAATCTTGATATACAACCAACGGAAGCTGGCACCGGCGGCTTGCCAGCGGGCGGCGAAGGCACTCCGCACCCGCGGCTCAGGGTGCATCGCGACTTCCGGAGCAACTACCTGCCCGATCAGCGGGACCTGATTGTTTACCTGCCGCCGGGGTATGACAGCCATCCAGAGCGCAGTTACCCTGTTCTTTATCTCCAGGATGGACAGAACCTCTTCGACGGGCGCACCTCTTTTATTCCCGACCGCACCTGGCAAGTTCGCGAAGAGGCAGACGCGGCGATACTGGGCGGCGAAGTTGAGCCGCTGATTATTGTTGGCATCTACAACACCGGCGACCGTCGCCTGGCCGAGTACACCTATGAGCGCGACTGGAAGCTAGGTGGGGGCGAGGCAGACGAATACGGGCTGCTTTTGACGCGGGAGTTGATGCCCTGGATTGCCACCCACTACCGCGTGCGCCCGGAGCGGGAGCAGACCGGAGTCGGCGGCTCTTCGCTGGGAGGACTGGTTTCGCTCTACCTGGGGCTGCGCCATCCGGAGTGTTTCGGCAAGCTGGCCGTGCTTTCGCCCAGCGTCTGGTGGAACCACAGGAGCATTCTGAGCCTTTTGAATGAGCGCTCGCCGCAGATATGGGAGCGGCCCCGGCTTTGGCTCGACGTAGGCGACCAGGAGGGCCGGCGGACCCTGCACGACATCGGACTCCTGAACCGGCGACTCAAGGCCAACGGCTGGAAGCCCGGCGAGACTCTCCACTTTGAGCAGGTGGCCGGAGGAACGCATGATGAAGCCAGCTGGGCAAAACGGGTTCGGCCGATGCTGCGGTTTCTGTTCCCGGCCAAGTAGAAGATGAGGGCAAGTTGCTGGAAAGCAGTTGCCGGCAGGGGGAAGCGCAGCTGGTCGACCGGGAAAACTTGCCCAGAACGCCAGTTTCAGCGATACTTAGGTGTTGTGTCTTGTGCGGCTGGGCTCTTCCGTCTGGCCCTCATTTTGGTCTGGTGCGTCCGCGCCGGCTGGGAAGATCCCAAAAAGACCGCAACAGAGCACTGGATTTTGAAAGGAACCGTATCGCCGTGGTGATGATTCGTTTGGCGCGCGTTGGCGCCCGCAAGCAGCCGTACTACCGCATCGTGGTCATCGAGAAGGATCGCGCCCGCAATGGCCGTTCGATCGAGATCGTTGGCACTTATAACCCCCGCACCGAACCGGCCACCGTCGAGCTGAAGCACGAGCGTGTTGCTTACTGGCGCAGCGTGGGCGCACAGCTCTCGCCGATCGTGGAAAAGCTGGTGAAGAAGAACCCGGCTCCTGTCCCGGTTGCTGAAACAGCCGCGGCCTGATTTACCGCTCCCTCCCCCAGGTCTGTGCGCCGGAAAAATTTTCCGGCGCACACAATAGCTGACGGCGGCATGCGTGTGCTGATACTATTCGCGCACGGATTCACGTTGCCAATTTTCCATTGCATCTGGTCAGGGGCAAATATATGACCCAAAGCGAAATGGTCACATCAACTTCAGTTTCTGAACTCGTCCGCGAGATAGCGCAGGCCCTTGTCGATGAGCCGTCTGCGGTTGCCGTAGAGTCAGTGGACAGGGAAGACAACACAGTGCTCAAGCTGCGTGTCGCTCCTCAGGACGTGGGCAAAGTGATCGGCAAGCAGGGACGCACCGCCCGTTCAGTACGCACAATTCTGGGCGCAGTGAGCATGAAGCTGCACCATCGCTACACGCTCGACATTCTGGAAGAAGACGACGAAGGTTAGCATGGTCAAGGTTCACCAATCCGGCGACTCCCCCTTGCCGGACAGAACCGCGGCCGATGATGCAGAGCAGTGGGCCTGGCTGGCTCGCATTCGCCGTCCGCAGGGACGCAAGGGCGAAGTCTTCGCCGATATTCTTACTGATTTTCCTGAGAAATTTGCCGAGCGCAAGCGGCTTTGGCTGCTGGCTGTAGACCTGCCTGCTAAGGCCGGGCGCTCCACCGCCGCGCGCGAGGTGGAGCTTGCCGCCCACTGGCTGCACAAGGGCGGCGTGGTTTTGCATTTTTCCGGGATAGATTCCATTACCGCAGCTGAGACGCTGGCCGGGCTTACCGTGGCCATTCCGCGGACGGAGCGGGCCGCACTTGACCCGGACGAGGTCTACATAGCCGACCTGGTAGGCTGCACGCTGGTGGATGTGGCAGGCGCAGAGCCCGTTGCCATTGGCGAGATTGAAGATGTGGACAGGACGGCGGGGCCGGTGGCGCTGCTGGTGGTGGCCGGGTCAGGGGGAGAGGTGCTGGTGCCCTTTGCGAAGAGCTACCTGCGGAAGATTGACCTTGAGGCGAGGCGCGTGGAGATGGCTCTGCCCGAGGGTCTTATCGAACTGAACTCACCGGGCAGAACGTAACAGCCAGCTTCACACTTTATTCAAACGCCAGCGGCTTCCAAACGCCGTTGTCTTTCAGCGCCAACTGGATTGGGCGCGGCGCGCCTTTGGGCGGCACCGTTACCTCGATCCAAAACTCCTGGCCGGGCTTGAGGCGCGTGGGGTCTGCCGCGTGTTCCGCAATGAAGAAATCTACAGGACCGTCGAGGCGGAAGTCCTCACAAGACGCCCCCGCCGGAGCTTCGACGCTCAGTTCGGAGGTGAGCTTCTCTTCGCCCTCGATCCGGATTGCCAGCAACTTGCCGCCATCCACCTTGAGCCGCGCGGGAAACGACACGGACATGGGAGCATGCATCAAGAAGCCACCGCGCCGCACGGTGCCATCAATGTTGCGCGGAAAGGTGGCCTGCTTTGCCGAGGGCAGCGTGCTTTGGCAGGCGTCGACGGTCAGTTGCAGGCTCAGGTAGCGGCCCCGCATCACCAGGTTGGGGTCATAGGCCGAGGCGCGAGTCCACACCCTGGGGCATGTCCAGCGCTGGTAGAGATATTTGCCCGCGACGGTGGAAACAATGGCCAGTTGAATGAGAAGCAGCGCGATGGATGTTTTGGAGAGCTTCATTTCGCCTCCTTTGCAGTCTCTTCAGCCTGGCCCATGGCGGCCAGGATGCGTCGCCGGGTTTTTTCAAGCGCCCAGCCGCCGGCAAGGAAGAGAATGCCGAGTCCAATAAGCCCCAGCGACCGGCCTACCTTGTCATAGATGTTGCTGAAGTAGAACCAGGCCACGGCGATGGCAAACCCAACAATGCCAAAGTTGACCAGCGCCCGCGACGCCTGGCGCACGCCCCACCAGCACAGGAAGACGGCAAAACCCGCCACCAGCGCATGCGCCAGCAGGTTGGGGGCGGTCTGCGTAAAGGAGCCGGTATTCCCGTTGCCGTAGTCCCAGGCCTCAACCCAGGTGCGGCTGCACCAAGGCAGAGCAACTGCATACGCTAGCACAGCAGCAAGGGGAATAAGCCCCTTGTGCCCCTTGAACGCAGCAATGCCGGCCGGGATGACGATGATGGCGGCCCATAACCAGAAGCGCGCCCCAAACGAGACAGACCCCTGCTCGGCCGACCAAGATCGCCAACCGGTGAGCATCATTCCGGTTCCCACAGCGAGAGCAACGGCGCTCACGGCAAACAGAACGCCCTGGACCGCCTTGCGCCGTGAGCCCAGAAACGCAGTGAGATAGAAGACCGCCCAGACCGCCAGAAACCTGCCGATATGGGTTACTTCGCCAATGTCTCCATCGGCGTAAAAGGAGAATTCAGCGACCATCCATGCCGGGAAGAGCAGCAAGGTGAGTATCTGCTGGGCCTCGTCGCGAAGCAGAATCCACCCGGCCAGAGCGGCGATGGCCCACATCAGAATGGCGGCGGGCCAGTGCTCCTGGATGTTGAAGATTTGGCCCACCAGCGCGATGGCGGCACCGGTGGCGATGGTGCCCACGGCGTGCAGCGCGGTCGAGAGGCCGCGATAGCTTGCACGCGCATAGCCCCCGGCGAGGTGGAAGAGGGCGACCATGGCGATGACGAGCAGGTAGCGCGGGGCGGGGCCCATTTGGTCCCAGTGCGCGGAGACAAACAGCACCACGCCGCAGGCGAGCAGGATTGCGCCCAGAATGAGCGCCGTCATGCCTTGCCAGCGCAGGCCGGAGGGCTTGTCCTGCTTGGTTTCGAAGGCGCGAATGCGGGCAGCAGCCTCCGCATTCAGGATGCCGGCGGTTTGCCAGCGATTTAGCAACGTCTCTAGGTCAGCCATGGCAGTTGGGAAACATTAGAGCACATCCGGACAGATTGCATCCGAGCGGGGAGCCTATGATGGGTGTGTATGCGATTTGAGATTGTCTCCATCTTTCCCGGTTTCTTCACGGGCATCTTTGAGAACGGCATTGTGCGGCGAGCCCTTGCCGAGGGTCTGGTGGAGGTGGGCATCCACGACCTGCGCACCTTTACGCACGATCGGCATCGCACCGTGGACGACCGGCCCTTCGGGGGCGGAGAGGGCATGGTGCTGAAGCCTCAGCCGCTGGCGGAGGCGCTGGAGTCGCTGGCGGTAAAACCAAAGGGGGAGCGGAGTGCAGAGGATGCCGCCGCACCCGCGACGCGCGTAATTCTGCTCTCAGCGCAGGGCAAGCCGTTTACCCAGGCGGTGGCGCGGGAACTGTGTGGCGTGGAGCGCGTGGTGCTGCTCTGCGGCCGCTACGAGGGCGTGGACGAGCGCATCAACGATCTTTATTGCGATATGGAACTGTCAATTGGCGACTACGTGCTAAGCGGGGGCGAACTGGCGGCGGCGGTGGTGGTGGATGCCGTGATGCGCCTAATCCCCGGCGTGCTGGGCAACGAGGCTTCAGGCGAGTTTGAGAGCTTTGGCGTGGCCGATGGGGAGATTACTTCAGACACCGATGGGGTTCCGCGCTCGCAGCACGGCGCGGGGGGCTTGCTCGACTATCCGCACTATACCCGCCCGGCGGAGTTTGGCGGACTGCGCGCGCCCGAGGTGCTGATGAATGGCGACCACCTGGCGATCAGGAAGTGGCGCCGGGAGCAGCAGTTGCGCAAGACGATCAACAATCGGCCCGACCTGCTGGAGAACGCCGCGCTCAGCGATGAAGACCGGCGCATCCTGGAGAATATCTGGCAGGAGAATCCGTAGAGGACGCGGAGTGGATGGCGCACTCTCCCTGCTCTGAATATTCAAGACTAAAAAGGCTTGACCGGCGCGGGCTGGTTGACGCCGACATGGCCCACTGCGATTTCAGCAACGTAATAGTTTTCCCCGCGCAGAGGGCAACCGGCCAGCCGGCGCAGCATGGCCAACTGGCCTACGTGTGTTAGCGCGTCGGCTATTGGCCCCTGAAAAAGCCGCTCGATGGGCGCATGAAGGGGCTCGGCGGAGGTGATGTACGCGTCAAAAGCCTCCAGTGCCGCGAAGAACCTGCCCTGTTCCTGCAGCCAGCCGAGCGGAGGCGAGTTTTGCCAGCGCGGATTGCCCGCGGCCATGCTTAGCGCCCAGTCAAAAAGATCGCCCATGTGGGCCAGGATGCGCACAGGCTGACGCCCGCCTCCGCTAAAAGCGGCAAAGCTCTCCGGTGCGTCTTCCAGCGCCCTGGAGGCGCGATAGGCCAATGCGGCCAGGGTGTGACGAAGCAGTTCGCGATTTGTGTCCATAGGGGAAGACTACAGCGCGCTGTGCCGGCTGCGCCCCCATGCAGTTTGCCCCTTCTCCGCGCCTGAGAAAGTGTCCCTGAGCAACTGGGAACAGCCATGCGGGCTTGCGGCGCGATACGCTTGCCTATTCTCAGGCACTTGATGCTGGGAAATCCCTTTGAGTCATGGAGATATCGAGCGATGAAACGCATTCAGTTTGTAGTACCGGCACTGGCACTTTTTCTGGGGGCAGCGGGCCTATGCACGGCCAAGGCAGCAAGCGGCGTTCCCGTAGGCGCATCCCCAGCCGCCTATGGACAGGATCGCGGCGGCTGGGATGCGCCTCCGCAGGAGTTGCAGGAGACGCAGCGCCGTGGATTCCACGACGGCATTGAAGGCGCGCGCAAGGATATGGACAACCATCGTCGCCCGGACGTGAACAACCGCGATGAGTACCGTCAACCCAGCGTCCACCGCGATGAACGCGATGCATACCGCGAAGGCTTTCGCCGGGGCTACGAGCTGGGCATCTCTCATTTGATGGGCGGCCCTGAGCAGCCGATGGGCGCGCCGGGGCAGCAGATGCGCGAGCCGGAACGGGGCGGCCAGAATATGGGCCCTGGGATGAATCCTGGAATGGGCGAGGGCATGGGCAGCGACGTGCAGCGCCGCGGCTTTCAAGAGGGAATGGAAGGCGCTCGCAAGGACATGGACAACCACCGCCGCCCGAACGTGAGGAACCGCGATGAGTACCGCCATCCGAATATCGCGCGTGCATTCCAGAATGAGTACCGCGAGGCCTTCAGGCGCGGCTATGAACGTGGCATATCGCAACAGATGGGCAGGCCTGAACGCCATTATTGATTCGAGTGTTGATGATTGATTTCTCTCTCATCCATTCCGCAGGAAACGCGGAATGGATGGGGCGCTTGGTTTGAGGAATTCAATGGCCAGATCGACAGGCTTTGTTAATGCGGCTTGGATTAGGCGCTGGGGCCGGTTCTCTGCTAAACTTGAAGTTCTGAGTTCAACAGCAGGAAGAGACTATGTCCATTCATCCCGTAATGCAGCGCCTGGCCGATAAGCTCAAGCGCACAGATCTGCCCGCGTTTGTACCCGGCGACCAGGTTCGCGTCCAGGTCAAGATCAAAGAAGGCGACAAAGAACGCTTGCAGGCGTTCGAAGGGCTGGTCATCGCCATCAACAACGGCCCGCAAGGGACGTTCACCGTGCGCAAGATGAGCTTTGGGCAGGGGGTTGAGCGTATCTTCCCCTTCAACTCGAAGGTTATCGAAAAGATTGAAAGAATCCGCAGCTACAAGGTGCGGCGCGCCAAGCTGTTCTACATCCGCGGATTGCGTGGCAAGGCTGCCCGTCTGAAGGAAGTGGATCGCGTAACAGGCAAGGTTCGCGCGTAGCTCTGGCCTGAATCCGTTTTCCGTCGAACCCCCGGCCCACTCGGCTGGGGGTTTTGCTTTCTGCGCCGCCGTACACAAGCGCCGTTTGTCCTGCTTGCGGCATCTTCCGCGGTCAGAATAGAGCAACCAGCTTTAACCCTCTGTTCATATACTGAAGCTATGGCAAGATTCCCGGTCTGCGGATGGGCGCTGGAAGATGCCGCGCGCGGGCGCGGGGCGCTGCGCATTGCCGGGCTGGATGAAGTGGGGCGGGGACCGCTGTTCGGGCCGGTTGTGGCTGCTGCCGTGATTCTGCCCAGGGGCTGCGAGCTGCCCGGCCTTACCGACTCAAAGAAGCTATCTGAAAAGAAGCGCAATGAACTGGAGCCGGAGATCAAGGCGAACGCGGTGGCCTGGGCCATTGCCGCCGTGGATGCCGAGACCATCGACCGCATCAATATTCGCCAGGCGTCACTGCTGGCCATGCGGCGCGCCGTGGAGCAGTTGCTGCTGAGCCCGGATTTTCTGCTGATTGACGGGCGCGACACCATCGACTGGAGCTGCCCGCAGCAGGCTGTTATCCAGGGCGATGCAATCAGCTTCTCCATTGCTGCCGCGAGCGTGCTGGCCAAGGTATACCGGGACCGCCTGCTGGTGGAGTTGGACAGCGAGTACCCCGGCTATGGGCTGGCGCAGCACAAGGGATACGGCTCGCCCGCGCACATGGCGGCGCTGGCCCGGCTGGGCCCCACGCCGATGCACCGCAGGAGTTATCAGCCTGTGGCGCAGGCAGCGTTACAATTCCCTCAGTCCTGAGGCACATCGGTAGGGGCGCAGAGCGCAAAACCTGTTATCCGATAACCGCGGCTGGCCGGGATGCGCTGGCCTTGCTCCGCTGCCGCCAGGCGAGCAGGGGACGCGCCAGGAAGAGCACTCCCAAAATTACCGTCATGGTAACCGGAGTGAGCACGCCGGGCTTGACCTGCCACCAGTAATGGACAATGCCGCAAACGGCGGCCACATAGACGAGCTTGTGGAGGCGGCTCCAGCGCTTGCCGCCCAGCTTGCGGATGGCCCAGTTGGTGGAAGTGGCGGCCAGCGGCAGCAGCAGTACCCAGGCCAGGATGCCCACGGTGATAAAGCGGCGCTTGGCAAAGTCCGCGGCCATGGAGTTTGCGTCAAACCCGGCATAGAGCGCCACCCATGTAAAGAGGTGAAGGGTGGCGTAGAAGAACGCGAACAGTCCCAGCAGCCGGCGAAACTTGACGAGCCAGTTAAGGCGCGGCCAAAGACGGCGCAGCGGCGTAATGGCCAGCGAGAGAGTCAGAATCCGCAGAGTTGCGAGGCCGGTGCAGAAGGTGATGGTATGCGTCTGGTCGGCGCCAAGGTTGCTGGTAGCGGCGGCCCAAACAAGCCAGCCCAGGGGGTAGAGGCAAGCCAGCCAGGTGAGCGTCTTGAGCAGAACAAGTGTCGATCTCTTCATAGTCTTTCGCAGGGCGCTGGTGACGCCGCTTCAGAAGTTCCGTTTCAGATCCATGCCGTTATACATTGAGGCCACCTGGTCGGCGTAGCCGTTGAACATGAGCGTAGTGCGGCGCTGGGCGTAGAAGGGCAGGCCGATGCGGCGCTCCGTCTTCTGGCTCCAGCGGGGATGATCCACATTCGGATTCACGTTGGAGTAGAAGCCGTATTCACTGGGCCCCTGTTCGTTCCAGGTTGTGGGCGGCATCTTGTCGAGGAAGCGCACGGCGACAATCGATTTGGCGGATTTGAAGCCATACTTCCACGGCACCACGATGCGGACGGGAGCGCCGTTCTGGTTAGGCAGTACCTCGCCATAGAGGCCAAAGGCGAGCAGAGCCAGCGGGTTCATGGCTTCATCCATGCGCAGGCCTTCAGAGTAGGGCCAGTAGATGGTCGTCTCGCCAGCCCACTTCTCAACCTTGTGGTCGTAGTAGGAGAGGAACTGCACGAACTTTGCCGAGGGAAGCGGATCGCATTGCTTGATGAACTCCGCGAGCGAGTAACCAACCCAGGGAATCACCATGCTCCATGCCTCGACGCAGCGATGGCGATAGACGCGGTCTTCCAGCGGGCGCAGCTTGAGCAGCGCGTCGATGTCGAAGGTCTTCGGCGTCTTCACCTTGCCTTCAATCTTCACGGTCCAGGGACGGATGGGGAGTCCGCCGGCGTTCTTTGCGGGCTGGTCTTTCTCCACACCGAACTCGTAAAAATTGTTGTAGGTGGTCACGTCCTGATAGCTGGTGAGTTGCTCCCCGGTGGTGGTGAGCCGGCTAGGGACCGTCTGCAACTTGGTTGCGGCCAGCGCGGCTGTGCGCGGAGAGATCACGTCCGCTATACGGTCCGCGCCCAGTGCAACTGCGCCCGCGGCCACCGCGCCGCGCAGAAAACGGCGACGGTTGAAGTAGTCGTCGTAGGCGTCCCTCGGGGTAATCTCGGAGGAAGCAATATCGGGCAACTTGCCAATCAGCATTGTTTTGACCTCGCGTGCGGGGAAGGCCGCGTGTAGAGATTAGACACTACGATGCTCAAGAAAGTTACAGGATTTGTTGGGGAAGCCTATATGGCTTGCGGCAGAGCAAAAAGTTGGCGCTGGATCAGGCGGGTGGTGAAAACGGCCACTCGGCAAGTTTGCGCGCGCGCACCAGGTAGATGAGCGTGCCGGACACAGCGATTGCCCCCGCTACAGCCAGGCCGCCCAGCGCATGAGCGCGGTTGACCAGGATGAATACAAAGCCTGCCATGGCCACCAGGGGCGGCAGCGGATAGAGTGGCATTCTGAATGGCCGCTCGAGTTCTGGCCTCTGTGCCCTGAGCAGCATTACCCCGGCCTGCTGCAGAAAGAACTGCAGCAGAATGCGCGTTACCACCAGCATGGTGATGACCTGTTGCAAGCTGAAGAAGCAGAAGCAACTGGCGACCAGCCCCAGCGCCACCAGCGAGCGGTGTGGAATTCCGTGCTTTGGATGCACGGCGGCAAGGAAGCTGAAGTAGTTGCCGTCGCGGGCCGCGGCATAGGGCACGCGGGAATAGCCCAGCAGCAGGGAGAATACGGAGGCAAACGCCGTCCACACAATCAGCGCGGCCATGAGGCGGCCTGCAAAGCGGCCAAAGGCGGACTGGGCAATCTGCGCAACCAGTTGCAGGTGGACCGCTGCCCCTGCAGCTGCCTGATTGCTCAAGCTGCCCGCGGCTTCGCGCACGGATGGCAGGGCGGCCAGGTTCATGGCGACGTAAAACAGAGAGACAAAGAGGACGGAGAGCAGAATGGCGCGGGGGATGGTCCGCTCCGGCTGGCGCACCTCGCTGCCCAGGAAACAGATATTGTAGTAGCCCCAGTAATCGTAGGTGGTGATGAGCGTGGCTTGGGCAAGCCCTCCCAGGGCCAGCGCGGCGGGCAGCGCGGGCGAGGCCGGCATGTGCCATCCGCCAAGAGCCGAAGCATGGGCAAAGCCGCTTATAATCACTCCCGCGATGGCCGCCATCACGCCGCCAAAGAGCACCCATGCTAGCCGCGTAATGGAGCTCAGGTTCCTGTAGAGCAGCGCCGTGACCAGCAGGCAGGCTCCGGCAGCGGCAAAATTGGCATAGTGCAGCATGGGGAGCGCCGCAATGGGCGTGCCCTCAAGCCCCGGCCAGAACCAGGCCAGGAAACTCGACAGCCCGATGCATCCCGAGGCAATGGCCAGGGGCGCGGAGAAGCTCAACTGCCAAACATAGATAAAGCTGAGCCAGTTGCCGGGGCCCTTGGGACCGTAGATCTCGCGCAGGAACGCGTACGACCCGCCGGCGCGTGGGAACGCCGCTCCCAGCTCTGCCCAGACAAGCCCGTCGGCTACGGCGATAACCGCGCCCAGCACCCATGCCCAGACCGACAGCCGGTACCCCGCAGCGGCTATAACGAGCGGCAGCGTGATGAAGGGGCCAACGCCAATCATCTCAAGCATGTTGAACAGCACAGCAGAGCGCAGGCCGATGCGGCGCTGCAGGGTTGCCGTACTTCCGGGAGTGTGGGGTTGAACTGGCATGAAGAGAAGGCGCTCAACGAATTGTACATGGACGGCAACTTTGATTCCCGCCAGGAGAGCACGCATACATCTTGCATACCCGCTCGATCACCGGTTCCCCGAGTTAGCCGCGAGCCACTGCCAACTGCCGCTCAAGTTATCAGGCGCAATAAGGTTTGCCCAGAGGTGACTTAGACGCTCACTTCTGAAACGTGCTGTGTCCATGCATATTTCTGGCGTTCAAATCTTATGTTATGAGGCTCGTTTAGTTATTAAAATGCGGTGAATCTAAATATCAATTACACGCGTAATATCTGCTTATATGCCTCCGTGTTAAAAGTGCGTGAATTGGTCAAATGTTCATACAATTCTGCGAGTCTGAGAGTCGGAAGTTGCGATGAAGAACTCCGCTCAAGCTGGGCTCTTCCTCGACTTATGATTTTTCTCCTGCATACCGGAAGGGTTTCTGTACGGCTTCATCTTCCAGGCTTCGGGCATGTGGGAATTCGGAGCGCACGCCGGCAAGTGGGCGCTGCGATGACTCAACCAGATTCAAGACCAAGTGAGAGGCCCAATGAACTTCAGACTTACAACTGCTGCCGCATCCATACTGGCAGTCAGTCTCGTTGCTTCCATCGCCTACGCCAGCGACCCGACTCCGCCGGCTAAAAAGCACGTTGTAACCAAGAAGGCCAAGGCGCCCGCAGGCCCCACGGTTGAAGAGCAGATTCAGGCCCTTCGCCATGACCTCGAGAGCCAGATTGGCAACCTCAAGAGCAACCTAGCCGAGAAGGATGCCCAGTTGAAGCAGGCGCAAGAAGCGGCTGCCAACGCACAGGCGGCGGCAGTCAAGGCGCAGGCAGCGGCAGACGCGCAGCAGCAGGCGGTTACTGAGAACTCGACCGCTGTGGGCGCTCTGCAGTCGACGGTTACCGATCTGAAGGCCAACACCGTATCGATCGTGACCACGATGTCCGACGATACGGTGGCCATCAAGAAGTCCATCTCCAGCCCTGACACCCTCCACTATAAGGGCATCACGCTTACACCGGGCGGCTTCCTGGCCGCTGAGTCGGTGTTCCGCACCAAGGCTACCGGCGGCGACATTCCTACCGCTTTCAGCGCCCTTCCTTACGAGCATGCGGATGCGTACTCGCTCAGCGAGTTCTTCGGCAGCGCGCGTCAGTCGCGCGTCTCCCTGCTGGCTGAGGGCAAGGTCAACTGGGGCACACTGCGCGGCTACTATGAGGCCGATTGGTTGGGCACCGGCATCACCTCCAACAACAACCAGTCAAACAGCTATGTGCTTCGCCAGCGCGTT
>Ga0364921_10030_pt1 | contig 59432 bp, 63 predicted proteins | sample ExccelJu500001D3_2_FD_206956 | JGI IMG/M metagenome (GOLD analysis project Ga0364921, IMG submission 206956) | Enriched cells from Trout Bog Lake Hypolimnion, Wisconsin, USA - BchlTB.June20.5000.01.D3 | ecosystem: Environmental > Aquatic > Freshwater > Lake > Hypolimnion/Profundal zone | place...
TCTATTTTGAATGACTGCAATTGAATGAAAAGCGGTCGGCACCTAATTAACCGTTGCTGTGACTTTGGTTGCTGGCGGTATTATTTACAGAAAAATGAGGTAACTTCCCTCAATAAATATTCGCCCATATTTAGTGTCAAAATTTCTGGAAAAATCATATCTCTATGATTTCTATGGATTTCCCAGTTCAATCACGGGTATCCAGAGTTCAATCCTTAAGAAACTCCAACACTAACATGAAATAAAAGCTCATTAAGTCCCTTTTAGCATCGACTTATGGGGATATTTCTGGCGGAAGGGGCGGGATTCGAACCCGCGGTAGGCTATAAACCTACGTACGCTTTCCAGGCGTATGACTTAAACCGCTCATCCACCCTTCCGTAACCCATGATTATACGGTCAACCAAAAGGGTGGGAGTCGATTTGTTTACAGCGCCTCTTTGAGCTGGTCTAGAATCGCTGGATTTTCTAGGGTTGAGGTATCTTGAGTAATCTCCTCACCCTTAGCAATCACGCGCAATAAGCGACGCATAATTTTGCCAGAACGGGTCTTAGGCAAGTTATCTCCAAAACGCACATCTTTTGGCTTGGCAATCGGACCAATTTCTTTACCAACCCAGTTACGCAACTCAGTAGCAATCTTCTTAGCTTCATCCCCTGTTGGGCGTCCACCCTTTAGAACCACGAATACGCAGATGGCTTCACCAGTCAACTCATCAGGGCGACCTACAACCGCTGCCTCTGCAACTAATGGATTAGCAACTAGGCAAGATTCGATTTCCATCGTGCCCATGCGGTGACCAGAAACATTCAAGACGTCATCAATACGGCCAGTAATAGTAAAGTAACCCGTATCTTTATTTCGAATAGCACCATCACCAGCAAGGTACAAGGTGCCGCCCAATTCCTCTGGGAAGTAGGACTTCACAAACCGATCGGGATCATTCCAAATATTGCGGATCATTGAAGGCCATGGACGCTTCACAACCAAAATACCACCCTGACCATTGGGCACATCATGACCCACTTCATCCACAATCGCCGCCATAATGCCCGGCAATGGCAAGGTACATGAGCCTGGAATCATAGGGGTTGCTCCAGGCATTGGAGAAATCATGTGACCACCTGTTTCCGTTTGCCAGAAAGTATCCGCAATTGGGCAACGTGAACCGCCCACATTTTCGTAGTACCACATCCAGGCCTCTGGATTGATTGGCTCACCAACTGAACCCAAGAGACGCAATGAAGATAAATCGTAACTCTTTGGATGCACCGCCGGATCATTACTGGAGGCTTTGATTAAAGAACGAATCGCAGTTGGAGCAGTATAAAAAATAGTAGCTTTATGTTTTTGGATCATATCCCAGAAACGGCCTGCATTTGGATAAGTTGGCACACCTTCGAACACAATCTCCGTAGCACCAACTGCAAGAGGGCCATAAGTAATATAAGAGTGTCCCGTTACCCAACCAATGTCAGCGGTACACCAGAATATGTCATCCGGCTTGATATCAAAGGTCCACTTCATAGTCAAAATTGCCCACAAAAGGTAACCACCAGTGGAATGCTGTACACCTTTGGGTTTACCAGTGGAGCCTGATGTGTAGAGAATGAATAAGGGGTGCTCAGCGCTCACCCACTCTGGCTCACAAGTCGTGGATTCATTGGCAACCACTTCGTGCATCCAAGTGTCTCGTCCAGCATTCATCGGAATATTACCGCCAGTACGCTTGTACACGATGACATTAAGAATTTTTTCGCAGTCGCCTAATGCGAGCGCTTCATCAACAATCACTTTTAGCGGTAAAGACTTACCGCCACGGAATTGTTCGTCAGCAGTAATTACGGCAACAGCACCCACGTCAACAATCCGCTCCTGCAATGATTTGGCAGAGAAGCCGCCAAACACGACTGAGTGAATAGCGCCGATTCGGGCGCAAGCTTGCATTGCAACAATTCCCTCAACCGACATGGACATATAAATAATCACGCGATCGCCAGACTTAATGCCCATTTTGCGTAGCGCATTTGCCATTTTGCAAACACGGTCGAGCATCTGTTTGTAAGTTACATTGGTAACCGTACCATCATCAGCCTCAAAAATAATCGCGTTTTTATCACTCAGGCCTTTTTCGATATTGCGATCCAAGCAGTTATAGGATGCATTGGTTAAGCCATCTTCAAACCATTTATAAAAAGGCGCCTTAGATTCATCGAGAACGGTGGTAAATGGCTTTTTCCAATAGATATTTTCTTTTGCAAGACGTCCCCAAAAACCGTCATAATCCGTTTCAGCTTCCGTACAAAGCTGGTTATAAGCCTCCATTCCTGAAATAGTGGCCTTTTTAACAAAGTCTGCAGGGGGGTTAAATACGCGGTTTTCTTGCTTTATTGGTTCCATGCTTCATAACCCTCTGTCTAATAATCAATAGTCTATATCTACGAACTAAACGCAGAAATAATAAGAACGCATTCTCAATAACTAATAAGATAAGTGAAAAGAAGAGGGATTTGCTCTATGGCAAACCCTTAAAATAGGGGAAACCTTAATTAATAAGTCCAAAAATATGACCAATATCAAACAAAACGACCTCATTCAAAGCATTGCAGATGCATTTCAGTTCATTTCTTACTACCATCCCAAGGACTTTATTAGCGCTATGGGAAAGGCTTATGAGTTAGAAAAAGGCGAGGCTGCTAAGGATGCCATTGCCCAGATTTTGACTAATAGTCGGATGTGCGCTGAAGGTCACCGCCCTCTTTGTCAAGACACGGGTATTTCAGTTGTTTTCCTCAAAATTGGGATGAACGTGCAATGGGCAGATGCCACGATGAGCGTTTCTGACATGGTCAACGAAGGTGTTCGCCGCGCTTATCTCAATCCTGACAATATGCTTCGCGCATCGGTTTTGGCTGATCCCGCTGGCAAGCGCAAGAACACCGGGGACAACACCCCTGCCGTCATCCATTATGAAGTCGTCCCAGGAGATAGCGTGGAAGTTATTTGCGCAGCCAAAGGCGGTGGCTCTGAAAATAAAGCCAAAATGGTTATGCTCAATCCCTCTGACTCCATCGTCGACTGGGTAGTTAAAACTGTTCCTACCATGGGTGCTGGTTGGTGCCCTCCTGGCATCTTGGGTATTGGCATAGGCGGTACCCCAGAAAAAGCGATGTTAATGGCAAAAGAGTCCTTAATGGGCCCTATCGATATTCAGGAGCTAATGGCCCGCGGTCCTCAAACTCGCGCGGAAGAGCTACGTCTCGAAATTTTTGATAAAGTCAATAAACTCGGTATTGGTGCTCAGGGCTTAGGTGGCTTAACTACCGTTCTCGATATTAAGATCATGGAATATCCAACCCATGCTGCCTCCCTTCCAGTGGCCATGATTCCAAACTGCGCTGCTACGCGTCATGTGCACTTTCATTTACACGGCGATGGGCCTGCTAAGCTTGAAATTCCTTCCTTATCCGATTGGCCAGATGTGACCTGGACACCAGATACTAAAAAATCCAAACGTATTAATTTAGACACTCTTACAGCAGAAGAAGTAGCTGGTTGGAAAGAAGGTCAGACCTTACTTCTCAACGGCAAAATTTTGACCGGTCGTGATGCTGCCCATAAGCGTATTGCCGATATGCTTGCCAAGGGTGAAGAATTACCAGTGAGCTTTAAAAACCGAGTGATTTATTACGTTGGACCAGTCGATCCAGTGCGCGATGAAGTTGTTGGCCCAGCTGGCCCCACCACCTCAACGCGCATGGATAAATTTACTGAAATGATGCTAGCCCAAACTGGCTTGATTTCAATGATTGGTAAAGCAGAGCGTGGCCCAGTAGCGATTGAAGCGATTAAGAAACACAAGTCTGCTTACCTGATGGCTGTGGGTGGCGCTGCTTACCTCGTATCTAAGGCTATTCAATCAGCCAAAGTAGTTGGTTTCGCAGATTTAGGTATGGAAGCGATTTATGAGTTTGATGTAAAGGATATGCCAGTCACCGTTGCTGTTAGCTCGGATGGTACGTCAATGCATGAGATTGGCCCAAGAGAGTGGCAGGCTAAAATTGCCAATATTCCAGTCGTGGTTGCTTAGGTAGTCGCCGTGTATTGAGTAAGATAAAAACAAAGTGAAACGGTTGATGGCTTGGCGCTAATAGGGGTTTTTGATTCTGGTATCGGAGGATTGTCCATTTTGGATGAGGCTTTGCGCCAGCTTCCTGAACAGGACTTCATCTACTTAGCCGACTCACTCAACGCACCTTATGGCGAAAAGCGAAGCGAGTGGATTGCTGAGCGCAGCCTAGAGCTCTGCAAATATTTGGCGAATCAGGGTTGCGAAGTCATCGTGGTGGCATGCAATACCGCTACCGCTAAGGCAATACAACAAATACGAATTGAGCTCAAAGACATTGCCATTATTGGAGTTGAGCCAGGTATCAAGCCTGCAGCCATGCAATCAGTTAAAGGTATTGTCGGCGTGCTGGCGACCCAAGCAACACTTAATAGCGATAAGTTCAATGCGCTACTAGCAACCTTACCTGGTCAGTGTGAATTCATTAAACAAGCTGGCGCTGGTTTGGTGCCTTTAATAGAGGCTGGACAAGCGGATAGCGAAGAAACCTTAGAGTTACTGGCCAAGCATTTAGAGCCCATTCAGGATGCTGGGGCAGACACTTTGGTGCTCGGCTGTACGCACTACCCATTCTTACGTCGGGCGATTCGAAAATTGCTTGGTGACTCTATTGCTTTGATTGACACCAGCGAAGCGGTAGTTAGGCAACTAAGACGCCAATTGGAATTGCAAGATCAATTGATCGAGAGCAATCAGCATGGTAAGGTGACTTTTGTGAGCAGCAAAGATGAAGTAAGTCTTTTGAAAATGGCGCAGGAACTCATGCACAGCAATTTGGAGATGCATGATATTTCCTCCCGAGCTTTAGGGTTGGCCTAATTTAATGAATGCCTTTTTGTCCCACCTAAAGCAATTGCTCCCATTTGATAGAACGGAGCGCACCATTATTCTTGTGGTGCTAGCGTTGCATGCGCTGTTTTTTATTGGCTTTCAAAAGGGCATGAAACCCAATACCCCCGATAATCTTGATGACACTCGTGTGATGGCTAATTTGGTGAGTCCAGAGGCCGCTAAACAACCCCAAGCGGCACCTCCCCCTCCAGCACCAACCCCGCCAAAACCAAAACAAGAACAAAAGAAAAAGGTCGTTGATGAAAAGTCCACCCAAGCGCCAACACCTCCGCAGAACCAGCAACAAGCCCCCACGCCCAAATCACAGCAGTCAAAGAGTGATTCGCAGACCCCTAATGCAACCGTAGCACCCTCCACTAACTCAGGAGCAAGCGGGACGCCAATTCAAACCGATATTGGTAAACTGGTCGTCGTATATCAGCCCGATGCCGATGCCTACTATCCCTCGTTTTCTAAGCGATCAGGGGAGCAAGGCGAGGTGGTTGTGAGGTTAATTATTGATGAAACAGGCAATGTTGAAGATGTAGCCTTATTGCGCTCTAGTTCATTCCCGCGTTTAGATCGGGCAGCAAGCGAAATTGGGCGTCGTTATCGTTTTAAACCGTTTTTAGTCAATGGTGTACCCAATCGGATTTCTACCAACCTCTTAATTAAATTTAATTTAAAGTAAAGAATTAACTATTATGAATACACCATTTGGCTTAGCCAATCTTTGGATTGAAGGCGACACAATTACTCGCTTTGTGGCATTAGCACTGTTGACATGCTCTATCGTGACTTGGGTAGTGTTACTTAGTCGCTTTTGGGACTTGCGGAATTTACGAAAATTCAAGCCTGAGCTCGATAAATTTTGGCGCGCTACTTCATTTGATCAGGGTCTCTACTCCTTTACCAATCATGTCGCCAACCCCTACTATCATATGGCTAAATCTGCTTTGGACGCTTCCGCACATCACCAAAGCCAATCTACCAACCATCGCGAACTCTTACAAACTCTGAATTACTCAGAATGGATGGCTCGTAGCCTAAAAAATAGGATTGATGGCCTTGCCGCGCAATTACAAAAGGGACTTACTTTTCTTGGCTCTACTGGTGCTACCGCCCCCTTTATTGGTTTGTTTGGAACCGTATGGGGTATTTATCACGCCCTGATCGCCATTAGTAGCTCTGGCAGCGCCCAGATTGATCAAGTGGCCGGTCCGATTGGTGAGGCGCTAATCATGACCGCGCTTGGCTTAGCTGTTGCGATCCCTGCAGTGCTGGGCTTTAATGCAATCAATCGCGCTAACAAATTACTGGTGGCCGATCTCAATCGCTTTGGCAATGATTTACTCGCCTATTTTGTCACTGGTGCCCGCGTGAAGTCCGAGGAATAAGCATGTCTTTTCATCTACAGGACGATCAAAGCGAAGATAGCATCATGGCGGAAATCAACATGACGCCAATGGTAGACGTTATGTTGGTGCTGCTGATTATTTTTATGATTACACTGCCCGTCATTCAACAGGCGGTTAAAGTAGAGTTACCCAAAGCTAATAGCGTACGCAATGAAGTAAAACCAGAATCGGTTCAACTCTCTATTGATGCAAAGGGTCAAATCTTTTGGAACAGCTCCGCAATTGATTTAAAAACGTTTGATGGCTATGCAGAAAAAGCAGCTCAGAAAGATCCTCAGCCTGAAATTAATTTGCGCGCTGATAAGTCGGTGAAATATGAATATGTGGCACAAGTTTTAGCTGCCTCACGACGCGCTGGCTTAACTAAACTTGGGTTTGTGACTGAGCCTGACTAATAGACGAGTCCACTACCCATCAAGCAATAAACGCATGCTTGATTGAAAAAACTCCAAACTATTTGTTATTTCCGTGGTGCGAGTGGAGGGACTTGAACCCTCAATCCCTTACGGGCGACAGATTTTAAGTCTTAAGGAATACCAATATAATCAATGACTTACAGCAATACTGGTGACCGAAGCACTACACACATGAGACAGTTACGACACTGCAATTAAGCTGCTTGCTGGAATGCTTCTAATGCCTCTAATCCACCCTCTAATGCCTTAGGTGCTAAGTGCATGTAACGCTGTGTAACCATGATGCTGGAATGTCCCATCCAACTTTGAATGAACGTAGCATTCTTACCAGCTTGGGCTAACCTACTAGCACATGTATGGCGAAGCATGTGAACTACAAACTGGTCATCACTATTCATCTTCATGTGATCCTTTAGTCCCTCCCAGTGTGTCCTGAGTTGACTATCGGACATCCCTTGAAATAAGGTCTTATGACCTGCTTCATTACACTTCTCAACCACAGCCCTCACCCTCTTAGTTAGGGGAACACTGATAGCTTTACCTGATTTAGTAGTTCCTGCGTGTTGTACGGCATAGTTCTGTACACAATCTGATAGCTGTAATCTGAGTAAGGCTCTTCTACGGAAGCCTGTATCAATAGCACAAGCAATGAAGTCAGCTAACTGCTCTAATCCACGATGCTCACAGTAAGCTAAGGCTGTTTGTTCTTCCTTAGGGGTCATAAAGCGAATTCGGTGCTCTGATTCTCTTCTGCGAGGAACTCTAGGAAGACTCTCAGTTAACCCCTGATCTACTGCGTACTTCAACATCACTGAGAGAGCAGACATCTTACGGTTGATCGTGCCACCACTATTACCAGAATCAATATAGTGCTGCGTGAGATTACGAAGCTTCTCAGCGTTAACCCAAGCTACAGGTATATCACCAAGGAAATCAATGCACTGCTGAGCATTCCTTTGAAGAGCCTCATCCGAGCGACTATTAGACCAAATTGCTTTAGCTGTCAGTATCTTAAGAGTGCTTAATAGAGTCCCCTCAGGTGTGCCATTGACTTCCTGCTGGGTTACTCCAAGCTTCTTCATAGTTAGGTCTACTTCATAATTCCTAGCTTCCACTAGGGTGCTAAAGCTGGCTCTGATTCTCTCTTTACCTGAGCCAAGGCTTACTACCCACTTCTTACCCCGTTGTGCTATGGACATATTAGATACCTTCTATTAGACCTTCTATTAACTTTCTACCAGCTACAGTCAAGGTAATGATCTTCTGTCTACGATTCATAGGGTTATCAATCGCATGTAGGAGAGATACCCCTGCATTAGGTTTACTACCAGCTACATACATCAAGTGATCCAAGTAACGGGAAGCAGTAGGGATGAGTAAGTCACACCTCTCTGCAATCTCCTTCAAGGACTTTCCCTCATTCTGAGAGACCACTAGGAAGAACAACGCTTCCCCCAGTACCATACCTATATCGATTTTCCGTAACTTCGCTATTAAGGTAGTTATCTTGTTGATACTTATTCTCTGATTCTTATCAAAGACGGTGCTGCTTGATGCACTTATGGCATTCATGGTTACTGCTCCTATTAATTCTGTTGACCACCCCACTCCAATGCGAGGTATATATTAAGAAACCAGATCTCAGTCCCGAACCTATCCCTGACGATCAAAGGTTTTAACTGAAAGGAATCTATAAATCTAATGTAAAACGGTAAGGTAAAACGAATCACTATAGTCACGCTTTCTTATGCATGTAACTGTTGTGCATCAAAAATCATTATATACCTGTATTTATCTCCATGCTCGTAATAGTTCCATAAATAAGACTATACACTACTTGTAGCTTTTAGACCGTGGAATATGAGCTATATGTGCTTTAAATAGGTTAAAACAGGGTTTAGTTAGGGTATGTCCTTAGTAAATATTTATAATAACTATATGGATTTTAAGGTTATTACCTTGATCTTGGTCAAGAAAGTTCAGCTAAGTCCACGAATGTGTAATAAAAGATCAGCTAAGTCCACGAAGGTTGTGGAGGTAAATTTAGGGACGAAAAAAAAGATCCTAGGGTTTAGCCTAGAATCTTGAGGTAAATCAATGGGTTATGAATTAGCGGAGTGGTCTAGCTTGATATGGGTTAGGAGGATTAGCACTAGAGTTGTAAGGACTAGAGACTGTGCCAGTAGGCTGCCCGATACCATTATAAAATTGCGTGGTGCCACTATCAAAGGTCTTGGCTGTGCCAGTAGGTTGACCCGTGCCACCGTAATATTGCGTAGTGCCATCTCGGAATATGGTAGCCGTACCAGTAGGTTGCCCAATATCGTTAAACTGCTGGTAGGTCTGCTGGGCTACTGCTCCAGTAGTTATTAATGCAGCTGTAGTTAATGCTATAAGTTTTTTCATAGTTACCCCTTAAGTGGTCAAAGTAGATCCTCTAGCACCCTACTAATAAGGTGCTATGAGATTACTCTGCTGGTTTATTCCAATTACATATAAGCCACCCCGCAATAAAAAAGATGGCAAACCAGAATAGATATAGGACGATGATCAAGATAAATCCTCCTTATATGATCTATAGCTTTCCATTAAGGCAAGCACAAGTGGGATAAAGTGCTTCACGTGCTTATCAAAAATTTCCTTACTAAAGGTATCATCTTGTTTCATGCGCTTGTCTCTAAGGGCTGATATTGCGTATCTGACTGCACTCTCTGGACACCCACTAAACTTGTCATTAAGAGCGTGGTTGGCTAGAAACTGAACTTCCCTAAAATAATGCGAAGGTCTCATATATCGGCTCATAGCACCCCCTTGTTTAACTGCTTGGCGAGATCGTCACCCCCTAGGGATCTGATCCAGCCGTAACCCTGCCACGATATATTTCCCGTCCAGTCTCTGACGCTCTCGAACCTAAGCCAATTTTCACCCCAATCTATTGCAATATCTATTGCGCCTCCCTTAATAGCTTCCTTAAGGATCTTGACTACTTGAGATTGTGAAGGTCTGCGCCCTGTGAATTCGTGTGTGTAATTAATCATGCTGCAACTCCAATCTTGATAGTTGAATACTTCAGAGAATCAACAACGAACCCACTAGAGTCTTTCCGTGCTCTCCCCTTGGCATATAGGGCAACTACACACCCCTGAGGATCTAGGAACCTGAGGTCTGACTCGTCCCCGTTAACTACTTGCATTCCCTCGAAATACTCTGGGATCTCTTCACTAGTACGAAATACAACTGCGATACGCTTGCCAGAATTGATGGCTTGCTTGTTGTATTTCTTGAAGGTATCCGCACCGCTAAAACTGAAGGTCAAATCATAGTTACTGGGAATATCTTTTCTGTTCGGGATCTTGGTGTAATCCATGAATTGCACTTCTGGGAACAATTCAAAAATATTTACCCTGCGAACCTTATCGTTTACGAAGATATAAAAAAACTCTATGTTTTCCCAGCGGATATCACTAGTGCCATTCAAGCGCACTACTGGAATTAGTCCCAGCTTAGAAGCTTTTTTAACAAGCTTCTCAATATCTCCAGAAAGCTGCTTCATAAACCCGTTTATGTCCTGCAGGTAGTACTTAGTTTTATTCAACCGTGCCAACTGGACACTATTAAATTGTCCCCGTCCTGCCATATTGAGACAACCGAAAACACACGATGCAGCCTCTGCCATTGGGCAAAGCTGGACACCTGAGAGATCACTAGGTGACAGGTACAGAATTCCAGTTAAATAACCGAACTTCTCACCCTTGATGGTCTTCGCATCCACACCAATACTTAAAAGAGATGAGGGACGATAGAACGCTTGTTTAACTACTGGGCTTATTGTCTGAGACATATAAATTCCATTCATTTAGAGATGATCAAAATTGATCCCCTAGCCCCCTGCTGGAAGAGGCTAGGAAACAACTTTTACTTACTCGTCTCCTACTGGTGTGTATCCGTGGTCTGCTGCGTGGTCTTGTGCATCTTTAAAGTCTTCCATTTGTAATCCTTTTTAGTTTGATGTTGGTAACAATTTAAATAAAATCAGAGCCGAAGTAAGTCACGACTAAGAGCACTAGGCAGCCGAAGGCTAGCGTTAGGATCATGATTGCCCCTTAAGAGCTAAACACTCCTGATAGCTACCAACCAAGACAATCCTATAAGAGGTGCGAACCCTGTCACCCTTGCAAACAATGACATTCCCAAAACTATTCTCTTGTGCTGTATACATTTGGAATCCCCTTTAAATACACACTAAAATAAGTGCATGGAGAGATACTTTCATACAATCAACTGTATTGCAATGGTAATTGTTAAATAAATATAACTATCTCACATTGTGGAATCATTACAGTTATATCAATTATTGAGTGTATGTAATGATTACCACTATCACAGTAGGAACGCTCAGGAGGCATTAGAATATTAGTGGCTACCTATGCACTACCTTAGGTGCTAAATGGTCTCCTGAGGCTTCCTGAGGCTTCTACTGGGCATTGTGGTTACTACTGGGCTTCTCTGGTGTAAAAAAACAAACTGATCAGGATATTGCACTTTTAGAGGCAAAATAATAATCAGGAATAAACAGGTTTAAACAGGTGAATAATAGGGTAATTGTGGGCTACAAACGATATTTAATCTCTTGCTTATGCCTTATAAATCAATGACTTAGCCCATTCCACATGACCAGTCGGTCACAAGGATGGTTTTTTGGCTCTCGAATTGACCCCCAAGGGGGGATCGAGCGAACCAATTGAGTCGAGTACCTACACAAATTTTTACTACAAAATATTTCTAGTCCCAGTAGTAAACCCACAGTAGACTTTGGTAACCAAAAGTAAACTACTAGTAACCTTATGTAACCCATTGCATACATCTACCTACCTTATGTAACCCATGAGTTACATTTAGCTACACCAATAGTTACCTGTGGGGATATAAGGTGACCACAGGGTATAAGCTGTATTGTTAAGTTATCGGCTATAGCCTGTAAAGTTATCTTTAATAGCTACTAAGCGACAAAAGGTATCTTTAATAAGTCCTTAAGCGACATACGGACTCATATATGTTACTTAAATAGCTAAGTAAAACCACTAGCCCCTCCTGTAGACACTTCCTCTTAGAGTACTGGTCTTTCGTATGGGGCTAGTGGGTACTCAAATTGAACAGCAGTATGTAGTCTTACCAGTAGTTAACCAGTAGTAAACCTAGGATACCTAGGACTCTACTGAGCTACTACTGGTAGCAGGGAATAAGACTTATATAGTTATCTTCCCCATCTCACCTATAGTCTCCTATGGATTCTGATGGTCTCCTCTACTACTCCATATACATGGGTATCTAGAGATATGATCAGCACACTATAGTTAACTACTAGTATCTAGTGGTTGTCTTATGTTCTATCCTTATATAGTTCACCCCTAGAACGTGGGTAATCAAAATAGTCAATAGAATCAATAGGTTACAGTTACCTCAGAATAGCACTATTATTCATCTGCCAAGTAGGTGATTTGATACTACTTTCATGGTTAGCTGACTTCATAAAGTCTTTAAGATCCTTCTCTAAAGCTTCCCCATGTAACTGAGCTACAGCCTTATTGTTATCTCTAGCCATATGTTCTACCCAGTAGGCTACAGCCATAGCTAGAGCATCTAGTCTATCGTCATGCCTTAGAGCAGCTCTATCCCTAGTAATCCTAGTCATCTGATAGAACAATGAGTTGGTAGGGTCTATAGCTGTTTCATAGTCAGAGGTAATAATCTTCTGATCAACTATTAGCCTATGACTACTCATTACAGGTTCTAAGGTATCAATGATCCTCAGTTCTTTCTGAGTACTACTTCTCACTTCTTCAATCGTGCATGGATATATCCTTCCTAGTATTGGCTTTAGTAACTGACTAAACATACCGTCACCAAAGTTACTCTCGACAACTATCATCTTCACTTGGTTTATCTTAGCTATCTCAGCTAGTTTGACCAAGGTTGCCTCATCGTAACCACCAAGTAAACCACCAGCACCTGTGAGATACAAGTTACCCGTTAGCATCTTCACCACGGCATAACCTGTTTCATCTTTACCTCGACCACTAGGGTCAATAGACATGACAGCCCCTGTGTACTCATGCATTTCTGGTGAGTGCCACATGGGTCTGTAGTACCGATCTCCAGTTAAGGCTACGGTAGGTACGTCAGATATACACAGTTCTGGACTAGTAGCCCAAGCCACCTTCATGTGAGCCATAGTTGGATTTAAGTTCTGAATGATTAAGTCAGAGATCTTCAGTGGGTACTTGTTAGCATCACTTAATGTGGTATCCAGCATGAACTGCATGGAGTAACCACTCTTACCATAGGACATCCTACGTTCCATCAAGTCTTCACTACCGAACCGTAGGGGATCTGTAGGTTCACCAACTAACTTAGGGTTATCTGAGAGCTTCTTCACTAGGAATGGAGCTAAGGTTCCCTTGTAGCTATCAACCTTCTTTAGCTCAGGATACTCAGCTGTCCACACACGCATTACATAGCCCCTCTCAGGCAATTGATTGTAGAGAGATAGCTCACACTGCGGTGTACCTAGATAGATGATCCTAGAGCTGTCTAGAGGCTTTAGAATTGAATCAAATTCTTTGACTAGTTCACTAAGTTTATCTCTAGCTATTTGAGTACTAGAGTTGTTAATTACTTCCACGTCATCAGCAATAATTATATCGGCACGAGAACCAGTAAGTTGACCACTTATTCCCACGGATTTAACTGAGGGACTGTGATCAGGTAACGCACCACCCACATCAAAGGACAGCATAGAGTCACGTTGACCTTCTACTGCTTTCAAGTGAGCCAGTATTGGCATCTCATTGATTAGCTTCTTAACGAAGGATGCAAAGGCATCTGCCCTTTCCTTACTAGCGGATACCACGAGGATCTTCTTCTGGGGATCATTAAGTAATGTCCAGCAGACGAAGGCTGAAGTAATCCATGACTTCCCTACCCCACGGAAAGCTTCAATGACACACCGCTTAGGTGAGTTCTGAATGAAGTTAGCTATGTCATATTGAACTGGGGTTGGGTCTGGAAGGTTTAATGTCTTCCAAACAAGGAACATGAACTTCCTAAAGTCTGCCTGTACAGGATGTAGCTCTGCCATTAGCGTTGAGCACCATATAGCTGCACCACATTGTCATCATCAAACTGAGGAAGGTTAGCTAGTTCATGTAGTGGTGACCCAGCTTTAGCTGTAGAGTCAATCCCGTTATCCTTTAAGAACTGCCTAGCCACACTAAGGATTGCTGCTGGTGCTGCAAGTTGTAGTCCTGTCTCAGGATCTACTGAGCCTTTTAATGCTTCTGTGAGTACCTTAGCTAATTGCCCATGTAGGGAGTCCATAGCTACGGCATCTGCTTTATTAAGAGCCATTGTGTTCATGTCCTATGTTTGTCCACGTTACGTGAACAGTAATTTGATTAATATATGAAGCATTAACCTACTTAATGGTTGATCTATTGACCAATGCAGGTGAAGTATTCAGCCTGTCTACGCTTAGTTAATCCAGCGAGAACTTGAGTTCCCACATGGTTCCACTTAAGTAACTCTGCACAAGCTCCAGCATAGTTACCAGCATTAAGCTTGGTGTTGAGATTAGAGTGACAGAATGCTGATACACCCACGTTGTAAGTAAAGGAGAGGTATGCATCGTATTCATGTTGATACAGTGGAACTTTGATACATTCGTTCATTCCTTTAGCGTGTTCATCAGCACTCACTAGGAGGGTCTGTAAGGCTCTCTCAGGGGTTGTAGTCTGACCAGCCACTACCCCCTTGGTTTCTCCGTAGCCGAGCGTGGCGATACCACCAGAGTCCTTGTAGGTGCTTCCACGGTATTGCTCCCAGTGTGCTATCCCCACTAATGCTGTAGCAGAGACCATAATGGCTGCTACAGCTTTTCTAGTCCCTTGTTCCATTAGATATGCTCCTGTGAAATCAAGCGAGATACAAAGGCTAATGACAAGAAGAGACCGCTTAGAAAGGTGAAGTAACCAGTAGGTATAGATTCGGCATAACTGGGTAATACGATGTCCGAAAGGAAACTGAAGAGACCCGATAGGGCTATAAATTTGAGTGACCATGCATCCTTTAAGATTTGCCTCCAGTTACCATAGAGTTTCATTTGGTAACCTTGTCAGCCCACTCTTGGAGAGTGATGTAGTTAACTGTTGTTACTGCACAGTCTTCAACGAGCTTGCTGGTAGGAGGTAGATTGTTGGGGGAGTAGTCATCAGAGATTCTGGTGGTCTCTCTGGTTTTGGACAGGGTTGAGCTACTGGTATCTGCGAACATCCGCTTATAAAAAGTAGTGACAGCAGTAGTGCGCTTAGTGCTTTCATCTTGTGCCTCTTGTGTTGCTTGTTTATATTGGGTGATGGTTGCTTGATTAAGCTTGGCTTGAGCAATACCTTCTGCTACCACCTCAGCTTTATAGGTATCAAACTTCACAGCTTCTAAGTGATGTCCAATACCAAAGCCACTCAGGAAGAGTGTAAGAACCACCACCCCATAAACAATTAAGTTCATAGGGATGGGGAACATTTTGTATTACCTTTATTTTTATACTGTAAAGATTTTTAGTAGGATCTTGTCAATCCCGATACTCTGAGCTACAACAGCTAAGACAGCACCAGTAGAAATCCATTTGATCTGAGCGAGTGAGCCTTTGATTGAATCTAAGGATTCTTTAAAGTCCACTGAGATTGCTCTCATGGTGCGAAGTTCTTCAGTGTGACTATCTTGCCGTAACTCTAGTTTGATTACTCTGTGTTCAAGTTCCATTGGTAATCCAGAAATGAAAAACCCCCAGTGAAGGGGGCTTATTTTTTGTTATTGTGAGAGATTAATACTTACCTTCTGCAAATACATTCACAAAGACTGTGCCATCTTCTAAGGCTTCTATTTCGTGAAATTTACCAGCGAGTAAGTTAATGGGTTGAGTATCTTTAGTAGCAACTAATTCAACTCCTTCTTGTGTATATTTACAAGAACCATTCATACAAGTAGTGGCGTGGGAATACGCATGGGAGTGCATAGGAATGCCTTCACCTTTATTTGCGTGGTAAACATTTACTACTGCACCATCATAAGTAAAGGTGTGTTTAAGGTTAGCCATAGTAACCATTAGATTGTCTGAGTGCCTGTAGCTGTTGGTTGGTTAGGTGCTGGTGCTGGTGTCATAGTAGCCATAGGTGGGGATACAATCGGAACAGGTGCTACCCAAGAGTTCCATAAAGATACACAAGCATTAGCCCACTCTGGAAGTGCTGTTATTTGTTCATTTGCTGGTTTTGAGCCGTCTGCTAAATCACTAAACTCAATCCATCCTGTTGTACCATTCCATTGCAAAGCATGAGTTCCTGTAGGAATATTTGCTGTGCTTAGCTTTACTTCGTGTGATACAAGGTCTATATAAACCATACTGTCATCAACAATAATAGTTAGCTTCATTATTCATTCTCCAAAATCATAGGGTTAGGATTTACTCTTGGTTGCTGTTGTAAAGTAGCTAGTAAAACTTGTTGCCCAACTTCATTGCTCTTTACCATTTCATTGCGGAAAGATTCAACGGCAGAGGCAGTGCTGTGTTGTTCTTTAGCTGAGTTAATCATTAAGATAGGCAACCAAGCCATTGAGCATCCCCATTCTTTAATAGGCTCTCCTGTTTGTGGGTGAAGACCATTTACTTCCATAAACCAAGCACAATCTAATTGTCGACAAGGTTTAAACCCATCTAATGGGCAATTTGGTTTAGCTTCGATTTTCATTAGTTCTTACTACACATAATGTTGTTTAAATAAAGGACATTTAAGGTAATAGCAGAGGATGTAGCGGAGCCTGATATAGTATGGCTATGTGAGCCACCACCACCAGTTGAGCCAGTACCTGAAGTGTTAGTTCCGTTATTACATCCCCCTCCCCACATTGAGCCAGCCGCACCAAATTGACCACTAAATGTTGCGGTGGAATGACTATGACTAGGCATTTGTGCAGTAGAAAGCGTTGTTGCACCAGCACTTAAACCACTTGTAGTAATCGTTGGTGTCTGATTCGCAAATACTGTGCTAAATGCTGTAGTACCGCCAGTTCCACCACCAGTACCACTAACTATACGCAAAGCATAATCATTGTATGTAGTTACTTGTGTCCAGCCTGTAGGAGCAGAGGCTTGAAAGAAGTTGGTTACTGAGCCAGAAGGAATAGAAGTTGTTGCACCAGCAGCAATACCATCTAACTTAGCTGCATAGGCACTAGACATATATCCATTAGCTGAAGAGGTAGCAGCTGGAATACTAATTGCTGGAGTGAGACCACCAGTAGAACTAATTGGAGACGTACCAGTAACCGCAGTTACACCATTAGCTGAACCAGCGGATACAGCAGTTACCAGTCCTTTTGCATTTACAGTAACAGAAGCTAAAGCAAAGGTTCCTACGTTACTATTTACAGTTGCAAGAACCATTGGTGTACTTACATCCGCCGTACCATCGAATGCTACAGTACCTGTAACATCACCAGAGTGACCCATGTTTCTAGCTGTAGCTAACTTAGTAGCAGCAGGTGCTGTATCTGAAGATTTAGCTAAAGGGAAACCTCCCAATGTTGCACCATCATGAACAACTAAAGTATTTTTAGTTGTATCTACTACAGTCTCAGCAAGTGCTCCAGTAAAAGCAGCAATCTGAGTAGTAGTTCCTTTTCGTAGTTTAAATACAGTACTCATTAAGGTACAGTCCCCATATCAAGAGTTGAAGCCAGTTGGCTAAGAGGTAAAGCTGTAATACCAGCTTGGGTTGTATACCCGTAAGCAAGCACTGAAGCTGTAGTTGCATATCCCACACCTGCAACTGCAGCTAAGGTTGTATATGCACTTGGATTTGTTGCGTTATATGGAGTAAAACCTAAAGCAGCTTGCTTACCATTAAAGGTAGACCAGTCTGTAGAAGAGAGATAACCATTCGCTAATGCTGTGGCAACAGCCATGCTTAAGATCGGTGTTTGTCCACCACTGGAAACCACAGGTGCAGTACCAGATACAGAGGAAACACCACCAGCAGCTGCACTTGCAGCACTGGCAGAAGCACTCGCAGCACTAGTGGCAGCATTAGATGCCTGTGTAGTAGCTGTAGAAGCACTATTAGAAGCAGATGTTGCTGAACTAGAAGCATTAGATGCTTGTGTTGTTGCTGTTGTAGCCTGAGTACTAGCTAAGACAACTTGTGCCGTTGCTAAAGTAACCTGAGCAGCACCATTGGTTGTAGCTAAAGTAGCTTGAGTAGTAGCTGTGTTTGCCGATGTGGTTGCCGATGATGCTTGAGTAGTAGCAGTAGATGCACTTGCAGCAGCATTCGCAGCACTTAATGCAGCAGCTGTTTGTGATGCTTGTGCTGTTGCATCATAGTCACCCCATGAAGAAGTTCCATAGATCCTAAATTTACCTGTAGTTGTATTTTCATACATCACTCCAGCAGCTAAAGTAATACTATTGGCAGTTGCAAAAGCATTAGCAGCTATATCACTAGCGAATGCCCCAAAGAACACTGTACGGAACGATGCTAGAAGAGCAGCTGTACTAGTAGCACTAGTAGAAGCATTAGTAGCCTGTGTAGTTGCAGTTGTTGCACTAGTAGCAGCAGTAGTAGCTGAACTAGCAGCAGCAATTGCACTAGTTGAAGCAGCTGTTGCACTAGTGGCAGCAACACTAGCAGCACTTACTGCTGAATTTATAGAAGCAATATTAGTTGCTACAGTGTTAACACTACTAATGTTGTTAGCAACAGTAACAATATTTCCAGCGCCACTAGAACTAACACCAGAACCAGTTTCCGCTACAGAACCTAAGTCATAGGCAAAGCCCATACCCCCTAAGTCAGACCCAATGATTCCAATGGATGAGTTAGTGGCAATGTTAGCAGCAGCATTAGCTTCAGCCAGTGCTAAAGCAGCAGAGGCAATCACTGAAGTTGCACTAGCAGCAGCTGCAGAAGCAGAAGCAGAAGAACTAGCAACAGCATTGGAAGCAACCGCAGCAGCACCTACTATAGAGGCAGCACTATTGGCACTAGCAGTTGCACTAGCAGCTGCATTAGTTGCTTGGGTCGTTGCAATGATGACCTGAGATTCGGCAATAGCCACACTAGCGGATGCAGATATAGCAGCCCCTTCAGCATCTGCTGATTCTTGGGAAGTATATAAAGCAAAGTTAGCTAGTAAATCTAAATCACTACTTTGTAATACGGAACCATCTGTGAAATTAACTACTGCAGTATCTTTAGAGGTAACCCTACGAATACTTAACAATGCACCATTTGCTGGTGGGGGTAATATCTGTAAAGTATTACCACTTAGGAAAGTAAAGGCATAGGCAGCACTCTGTAGTAGCCATGTAGATGAGGAATATATCCACATTGAGTTTGAACTAGCACTAAAGAACAGAGCACCAGAGGTTAACGGTAAGCCACCATTGTCTACAGTGGGAGGAACAGTGAAGACTCCTAGGTACTTCGTTGCATCATAAGGGATAGCATCAACCCCAGCTACTGAGGGGGTAATGTTGGTACTACTTATGTAACCAAAGGGGAATGTAAAGTTAGTCTGGCTTCCATTACCTGTGTACTGAATATAGCTATAAGCCACAGAGGGACTCCTTTAAAAGAATTGGGTAACCCCCCACCTATGTAGGGGTGAGGGGAATTTGTTTACTGCGGGGTCTCTTTTGATGAGACTGGATAGTTATTAGAAATACTATTCATTACATTATTTACACCCATAAGATTATTCATGGGGAGAAGCTTAAAGAAAGCATTCATATCAGACTTAGTAAACTGCTTAGTGTCATCTAGTGGATTAACAATAGACTTTTTAGCAAGAGTCAAGACACTGTTAGCTAAACCTAATGTAGGGTTAGACATCAGACCAGAAAGGTCACTAGTGGTTCTACCACCAGCAAACAGGTCTCCACCATACTGGGCTGGCATCACTGTACTAATGATGTTAGGTAGCATGGAGGATGCCCCTGTACGAGACCAACCATTGGCAATGATTTTTTGTGGAGATAGGCGATCCTCAAGAAACTTCTGACGAGCCGCCTCCTCCATACCAATAGACTGCTGATACATACGAGCTGAGTAAACCATTGAACCAAAGAAGATACCTTGGAACATAGTGTTAACAGTAGAAGCATCTCGATGATGCATACCAAACATTAATTGCTTATTCCATGCTTGCATAGAGAATCCCATGAACTGGAACCCAAGTTGACCAAGCGTATTACCCATCCAAGGGATCATGGCAGCTAAGTCATTCTCTTGAATTACACGGTCTGACTCACGCATTACAGCAGCCATTAACTGGTGATGTAAGGCTGGTTCATTACCAGCGAATCCTTCAATATCAAACTTTTTAATCTCAGGAACCACTACACCCTCAGTTGTACCAGAGGTGTACTTCTTTAGAGCAGTCTTGAGTTTCCCAAAGTCTTCCTCTGAGTAACCTAAGTGAGCCAGACGTTCCTTCGTGAGGTACGCAGCTCCACCATGTTCAATACCATGAGAGATATCTATCAGACCATTAACAAAGGACAAAGCCCAGTTGCGCTTTTGTTGCACCATAAGACCAGTCATACCAGTCTTATTAAGCACACCACTAGCACCCTTGGAGATGAGCGTATCTAGCTTATCTAATACCTTAGCACCTTTAGTAGCACCATAGTGATCTTGCCAAGCAGTATGAGAAGCGTAGTCTAAGCGTTGAAGGTATTCACCTCCAGCACCACCGATATAGTTCTCAATGTGGTTGATAATTTCATTAGGAGCACGTCCAGTCTTCATATCTCTAGATAGACCTTCCATCTCTGACATGCTACGGAGCATTGCTTTATAGCCTACTGAACCAGTCATGTTTGATGTTTCAACTAGCTGGTTATATACAGCACCACCCATCAGTCTTAGTACGTTAAAGTTACGAACCATCTCAGCACCCTTGCGCCAAGGACTAAAGCCCTCAACCTGTGGGACACCTAAGATACGATCAAAGGCAAACTGTAGATCTTTACCCGCAGCATTTAATAAACTATTTTGACCAGTTTTAGTAAGGTTTAGGTTATAAAGACCTTCACTTGTATTATTTTTAAGAGCTGAACCAATTACATTTTGAATATCGCTAACCTTGTATATATCCATATTCTTAGCAAGAGATATTAACCCTGACATGCGCTCGTTATAACCCTCAGTGATATTGAAAGCATTCGTCTTAACGAAGTCTTTGAGAGATATTCCCTCAATGCTTGAACCCTTAGCACCAACGAATGTCTCATCAATGTTGCTGCGGTGTTTCAAGTTACCACTGAGTTCACCATCAGCACCTTTAGATTGACCATTAATTTGATCAGCCATACGAACTGCCTCATCATGATCTATAGCTAAAACTTTTTTCAAATCCTCAATCAAGGCTGGCTTATCTAAACCTCGCATCATATCAGTCAAGTGCATTGACGATGCTTGGTCGTGGGCTGTTGTTACTTTGTATACATAGTAGTTTGAAAATAATGAAGCATCTTTATCTGCAATATTTTTTCCAGACTTGTAAGCAGAAGCCCAGAAGGATCTAACAGTATCAATACCATGTTTATTAACCATGTTATTCCACTTGTTTGCATCATGAATCCGAGGCATATAGTTAGGATCTTCAGCTAATGTTCCTTGAATCTGCTTTGTTCCATCTAGCAAAATATGCTCAGTTTCAGTAAGACCAAGCTTAGTACCTCCAACAGACCTAGCTGGATTATTAATGTGCTTGACTACTTCAGAGTAGTTCTTTTGCATAGCTTGACTTGCTTTTATTACATGCGGATCAAATTCAACATCGCCTTCTAATGGAATATCTTTAACATGCATCCATACTTGTTCAAAGAAGTGGTCATGAGCTGCACCTTGATCCATCATCTTGATCTTATTCTCAGCCATCCAATCTACGAATGGTAAGAGAGCACCCTTACGGAGCTGTAGGTTCCAACCTTTAGAGAGTAACTTGTGGTCATCCCATACGGTTGTCTTAACTACTGCATGATCTTTATAACCAATGGAAGAACCAAAGAGCTTATTAGCTAACTGGTGTACAGCATCTGGAAGACCAAGCTTATATAAACGATTCTCTAAGCCAAGACCTAAAGCCCAAGTTGGTGGAAGGTTAGCTACTTGAGCCGCTATAGCATCCTCAGCTGTTGCTTTACCATCTGGCATAGCTCTGTAGCCCTCAGCAGGAGCACCACTAACGTCCGATCCAGCACGTCTGACACCACCCTCTTCTGTGAGAGGTTCAGCTAGCTCTAGGAGCCTATGAAGGGCTGTGTTGTCTTCTTTACTTAGACCCATTAGATCCATTACATGAGTGACAAATTTAGTGAATGCATTACCACTAGCCATCTCAGCAGGAAGGTTGATACTCCTAAGGAAAGATTGGAACTTAGGATTAGTTAATCCCTCAGCTAAGAACTCATAAGCATTCTTCATGCCATAGTGCTGACTACCACCAACAGTATTCTTGATGTGTTGATGTAGTGCATCCAATCCCTGTACGGCATCAGTAGTCCTCTGGTCACCAACGATACCTGTAGGTAACTCTAGTTTGCCAGTAGTCTTATTACGTGCATAGAGACGTTGCTTATAGACGGCAGCTACGTGGGTAAGCTCATGCACAAAGGTTTGATCTACTAACCCAGAACGGGCAGCTGCCACATCACCATGTGCTGCAGTACGTTGAACAGTATTGCCATTAGCATTTTTCTTACCCATAGTACCTCGTTGTACGAAGTCTGTAAATGAACCAGCTTTAGTTCCTAGTGAGTTCTGATAAGTAAACACATGAGCAGCACTGGAGCCAAGCTTGTGACCATCGACATACCACTGTGGCTGCTTTCCACTACCTGTCTCAAAGAAGCGGATCTTCGAGGTATCAATACCCTCAAGCATCTTATCCATCTGTGTAACCAAAGCCTTATTGGGACTATGCTCACGGATGTAATCCACAAGGGAGTTAAAAGATTGCTTAGGTGGAAGCTGAAGATACTGTTTACCGCTATGGTCTAAGATGGAAGCGTTGTCCCATTCTTTACTCCATGTCTTCTTAATAGGCTGTTTAGGAGCTTCACCAGCTACAAAGTCACCAGTACCATGAACAGTCTCGCTGTATCTCTTGTGATACAAGTCTGCATATTCCTGCTTTAATTCTGCTACCCGTAGCTCTTGCTCTGCAGGAGTACGATTGATATGAACATCTTGCTCCCCCACTAGTTTCATCTTGGCATAGTCTTCAGCAGAAAGAGTATGAATCTCTTCCATGCTCCAATGTTGGATTCCACGAAGGTCTTCAGCAAAGGGGCTACTGGATGCATGGATGTCTCTGGCAGCTACTGAGCGACCAAGAGCACCACCTGCTGCACCTAAGCCTAAGCCCATTAGTGCAGCCCAGCCTACATCAGCAATATCCCCGTCAGGTCTATTCTTGTATGTAGCAGCTTCCATACCAGCATTAATGATTGCACCTTCAGCTGCTGAGCCTAATATCTTACCGAAGCGACTTGCAGCTGCAGGGATACCAAACTCAGGGGCAAGCATAGCTGCACCCATAACTGCAAAGTTAGTTGGGTTGAGCATTCCAGCACCCATACGAGCGATACCAGACCCAAACCCAGCTTGGGCATACTCTTGTTCTTGTTTATCAAAAGCAAGAGCTGTAGCCCTACGTTGCATCATCTGATCTAAAGAAGTAGCGCCATCTGTAATGAAGGGAATGTACTTTTCGTTCACTCCATCTAGAGCCTGTGCTAAGACATCTTTATTCTGTACAAAGTTAGGGTCTACAACCTTATGATTCTGAAGGTTGGTAAGAGCACTATCCATGTTGTGCATACCAGCAACGATTGGATCTGTAGGTACATCATTGTTCCACCAAGTCTTTACACCTGTAGCGATGTTTACACCAATATCTACAGGAGCACTCTCTCGTTGCAACCTCTTCATCGTAATGTCTGAAGGAGAAGCACCGAGAGTATTGTTGTAGTTGGTATTTACATCTTGATTGGTTATACCCATACGAGCTAAGACTTGCTTAGAGTATGCAGCTGGAGTAGTACCAAGGGAATCAGCAACATCAGTACGTAAAGAGCCATCCTTAAGGACAGCACCACGACCACCAATATAGGCAGCTGCAGTCTTTGCTACATCCCCACCATAGAAATTAAAGTCATCAGCTAGCTTACGACCAGCTGCTGCAGTTCTATGGGAATCATTAGAAAAGACTTCCCCTTCTTTCTTATATTGATTGAAGGTTGGTTCCATTATTTGCATGGAACCTTGAGCACCCTGAGGGCTTACCGCATTGGGATTGCCCCCAGATTCCCTACCACTAATAGCTGTAGTTAAACTTGCTAATAGTGGGGATATGGGAGCTGCTATATCGGTTGCTGCCATTGTATATTCCTTAGTTATTTGCCTCCACTAGGAGTAGTGGTCGGTACTGGAGCAGCGTTATCTGTCCATGAAGCACCTTGGCTTAATTGCTTAGTAGCCCATGCACGTTGTTCAGCTAATGGTTTCTTAGCAAGTCCAGCATTTACAAGACCACGGTATCCAGAGTTTGAATACAAGTATTGATCTTCAACTGAAACCTTATTCTTGAATGCGCTACCCTCAGGGGAGAACATGTTGTCAATCATTGTGTTACCAGTAAGTTGGTCTTTAAGTGCGTTACGGTCTGAGGCATAAGCCTTATCACCCTGTAAAGCTGGGAAGTCTTTCTTCTCCCAAGCAACCACTTGCTTAGAGGTCATTACAAAAGCTCGTCCGTCAAGTTTTAGATACTGACCACCAGCCATAAAGGTAAATGAACCACCATCGTAACTAGGAGCTACAGTAATCTCATCTGGGTTAATACCTTGAGAAGCACCAACCTTGATAGCCACCTCATCTCGTAAACGTGTAAAGAGTGCAACTGAACCACCAACTACTTGACTCTCTAAACCAGAGTTAGGAATATTCTTATTAGGAATTAAGCTACCAGCTACATTAGAGTAGTTATTAGGAATGAATGTTTCCATGCTCTTAAGTATTGTCTTAGGGTCACCACCAGCAGCTATTTGGTAAGCCATAGTTGTAGCTAGATCACCCGTTACTTGATCTACATTACCTTTAAGTGGCATAGAGTCACCAAAGGTCTTAGCCCACCAGCTAGGTTCTAGTGCTGATATTAAGGAGTTAGCTTGTTTACGGTAGTCACCCATCGCCTTTGGATTAGCATTGGCATTGGTAACTGTAAGGGCTGCATCTTCAGCTGACATTTGTAAGGTATTTTGTAAAGCATGAACAGCTTCAAAGCTCTTGTTAACTTCTGTGGTAGCAAGCCTAGATGCAGCTGCTGCACCATTAGGTAAGTTCTTATATATCTCCCACTGCTTATAACCAGCAAGATAGGTTTGATTAGCTGCACCAGCTGGTTTCTCTTTACCATTCTCATCAACACCACGAGTGGTTACGTTACCCATAGTATTACCAGCAGCTCTGATAATGTTCTGAGCATTTAAGTCATCTATATTATTGTTCATTGCTTTAACTGCTCTATCCTCAGGTTTCCACCCTTGAGTAAATTTGTCAAACTCTGTGTATTTTTCTGCATCAGTAGATGTTTGTTTAACACCACCAGATTCAGTAGGCATGGATACTTGGGCTGGGATGAAACCTGCTTGATCAGTTTTTAATGCTTCGGTAATACCACTACTTAAGTTTTCTTTTGCATTCTGATAGTTCTGCTTGTGGAAGGCTACCTCAGCTCTATTAGTATTTTGTTCAAACACTAATTCAGCATGTCGAAGAATCTTTTCACCACTCTTCTCACCTGTGAGTGGATTAGTCCCCATAGATAACTTAACGGAGACACCATCATCTAACTGAGTATTAAGAAGAGCTTTAACTTTAGCTACATCACCAGCATCTGCCCACTGTAGTGCCTGAGATTCATAAGCAGCTGAAGCAGCTTTCTTATTAAATATGGTTCCAGCTGGTTGCTGTGTTTCATCTCTAAACTGAGCTATCAAAGCAGGTATCTGATCAGGAGTAGCATTCGACATCATGTTGGTAAATCTATTCTCAGAAGTCTGTGCAGCCCACGCTAATGAATGAGCAGCTAATACACCACTGTTCTCATTGGTTGCCTTCTGAACAAACTGTTGCCAAGTAGAATCATACCCAGCTACTGCATAAGCATCTTGACCCTGTAGATCATGATTACGAGCACCCTGTAGATAAGCTTGTAATTTCTGGTTACCACTAACCCAGTTAGGGTTCTGATTTCCTTGGGCATCATACTTATCTACAAGAGGATTATCAGCAAAGGTTTGCTCACCCGAAGCAATCTTCTGCATGATGCCTTGCTGTGTAGTACTAGCAACGTTTTGAGCATTAACTCTACTAGCCATTGCGTTATACACAGGGGACTGAGTTAGTTGACTTGGGTTGTTCTTAAGGTGTTGAGCATAAGCCTCTGTAGACATAGAGTTCACATCAGCTTCAGCTCTCTGCTTATCTGACTGGGCTATCTCACCTTGAATACTTTTAATCTCAGGCTGTAGAGCACCTAACTGTTTAGCCAGCTGGTAGCTTTTACTATTATTTACATCATCCCGTTGACGTATACCTTGAATATCAGGAGAGGCTAATACTTGTTGTAACTGGGGTGTTGGGTTGTAGCCATTGTTTGAGCTATCTAGTGCCACATTAACCTCCTAAGTTGGGATGTGTATATTTATAACCAGCATCAGCTATCTGCATACCAGCTAATGCATAGCTAGGCATGACTGGAGTAGTGAGACCATTAATAGTGGAAGAAGCAGAACTACTAACATTCTGTCGTTGATCATTAAATACTTGTTGTTGAGCAAGGCTATTCTGAGTAACAGAGTTATCGTAGGTATCTCGTTGTTGAGCAATAGACCCTAGTAGATCATTTACTGAACCACCAGAGACACCCATAGACCCAGCTGTATTTACTGACTGACCAGTAGCGATAGCTGCTTGTCTATTGTTAGCAAACATCTGTTGCTGGGCTGCTGTGTTAGCTTGAGTTTGCTCAAGGTTCACATTGTTATAGTTAGCATCCATTGTTCCAATAGCATTTGCATACTGTCGTTGGTTCATGGCTGCTTGATTAGCTTGGGCATCCCGTTGGGCTGATACCTGCGCTAAAGAGGATGCAGCAGCCATTCCCATCATTCCATAGGAAGCTACTGTGGCTGCAGTTGCTGTTGTAGCAGCAGCACTGGCAGCAGCAGAGGCAGCAGCTGTGGCAGCAACCTCAGTAGTCCAAGCCGTAACCACAGCTGTCTCTGAGACTCCAGTGGGATCACACATTATTTAATTCCTTTGTATGCATATAAAAATAGAAGAAGACTTCATTGTTAGGAGAGATGATTCCAGTGGTATCTATAGTGAAACCCATCCACTTAAGCCACTTGATATGTATCGGATTTTTAGACCATACGGTATTACTTAAGAATGTGTAGGGAGCACTAGTTCTATTGAAGATGTCTTTACTCACACTGAGAAACTCCTGAGAGAAGACTTTGATTTCATCCGTACCAAGTAACCACGGAGTACCAAAGCCTTCAATATCTTTAGGTGAACACCCAAACATACAGAGTACTTCTTCATTAAGGATTGCAACATAAGTCTCAGGACAACTATAGAGACTCATGATTAATGCTTCTTCTGGTAGTAACCCACTACCTGCCCACACCTCATCCTTATCTTCTTGACGAAGGTTAGGAGCTAAGGTGAGGCAGTCTTCATAGGTTGCTCGTCTAGTTGTTATCTTAGACTGGTGTACTTCTCTTAACATAGTAGCCTTCCCAGTCTGCACTTACCATTGCAGAAGGTAGTGGACTGTCATTAATAATATTTATAGTGACATCTGTATTGCGAGCGATGATAGGAATAATGAGTTTTCCACTAGCTAATGAATAAGCACCCAGAGTTGCTGAGGTAGTACCAATAGTTCTACCTGTGTATACCCAAGGTACTGTAGGTCTACCAATGGGAGTTACTTCAGCCCTGATATATCCAGTATCTGAGTAGTTCAAGGAGAACTTACGTACCTGTAGTCTTCCTTCGGTATCTGACCGCTGAGAACCAGCTGTAGTTAGTTTATAAGCTAAGGTAGTAACACCATACTTAAAGATATAGTTCCTACCTAGAGTGCATTGAGCACCCGTGAAGTTACCTTGGAAGCTTACTGTATTAGTACTGGTATTAATAACACCAGCTGTGTATGTCCCTGCTGGAACCACACCCCCACCATGCGATAGGATAGAGTAAGTACCATCTATTAGCGGATAGGGAAGTGTACTTATATCAATCGTTGTAACACCACCACTATAAGTAGTTGGGGTTACCATAAGCTTACGATCTAGGTACACAGTAAATGGTTCACCACTACCAATGTAACCAGTAGAGAAGTCAATGGATTCAAAGAACACACCCTCAGGTCTACTAATAACCATGTAGAGAATAGACTGAATGAACTCAGCATTGAGGATGACATCATCATCATCTAAAGTCCACCTACTCCAAGAACTCTGTGACTTCTCATTAGAAGAAGTGTAGAAGTACTTGTAGACATACATCGAACCTTTATCACCATTTGTAAGAGCCACAAAGGTATCTTCATTATTACAACCAGCTATCTTGTAGATACCTGCTGGAATATAAGTTGGCACATGAGCTGTAATCTCAATAGCATCTTCATTTCCTAAGTAGTTGTTTACTGAGTATTCCCTTACAGCTTCCCACTGACCTTTAGTGGTAGTGAAGTAACAAGTTCTACCTGCTACGAAGGGTTTAACATTGGTATCACAGGGGAACTGAGTAGATACCTGTATTGCCATTGTGGTTGGGGATAGGGATACAGCAGCTGGTACTAAGAACTGAGTTTGATCTGAGAATAATAGTAAAGTCTTATTGAAGGGTACTGCGTGTCTCAACAAGGATACTGAAGTATTCATTGCAGTGACATCAATAACATCTGAGGCTATTAAAGCTGTGATGGTTGTGCGATATAGGTTGAAGTAGTCGGCTGATCCAGAGAGGATACAGTTCTCATCTGAAAGGAACCCTAGTCTATTCTGGTGAAAGAAGACATCTGAGATTGTTCTGGATACACATGAGGGATCACTGTTAGATACAAGGTCACCTACTTGACGAGTAGTCCAGTTAGCTGGGGCAAACAAGAATGTGCCATCAGGTTCTCTGGTTAACTTGTGGGGCATGGTAGCAGGATCTACACCTGAGATAATTCCAGAGGCTGCACACTCCTGCCATACACCATTTGAACCACCAACAGTCTGAATGAACTTGACATAGTAGCTAGAGAAGGAGGTTGTATCTGATCCTTGAATCTCAATGATGACCCCATTCTCTGAACAGGAGTCAGGAAGGTCTGAGAAGTTCTGCGTCTTACCTTTGATAACTACCATTGAGTTGTTACCAAAACCATCATCACAAGAGATAGTGAAGTCTGAAGAGCTATAAATGTAGATAGCACCATTGACTGTTTGAAAGCTAATACCAGCTGCAGTTAAACCTGCTGATAAGGAATTAGCAATGTAGTTAGTAGCAATCTGAGAACCTTGGTTTGCATTACTACCATCTGGTGTTGTGTAGGAAGCAACTACTGAACCATTAATAGTGATGGTATATGTCTTTGCATAGTTACCTGTCTTAACATTAATTAAGGCTTCATAAGGGTTTGGACTAGATGCTGTAAGTGTTGTGCTATTGGCTACTACTACTGTCTTATTAACTATGAATGTGTAGTCAGCAACTGAAATAGCGGAGAAGCTAGTTGCATAAGAAGGGGCTGATAGATAAGCCGCAGCTCCAGCAGCATAGTTAACCACACACGGAACACCAGCCACTGTAAATATATATAGAGAACCACCTAGAACCATAACCACATAACGCTCAGTAGCATCACGGTTAATTGTGTGAATGAAGGTGTCACTAATGGGAGAAGAACCAATCTTAGCTAAGTGCGTAGTTGGAGGTCTCTTGCGTAACCCTTGGGCTACTGTAGAGATACCATTCTCCTGTAGTTCCCCTTGAGTATTCAAGCGGAGTGTATAAGGCTGCTGTGAGATACCGTTGACGAATGCTGGTAGATACGATGAGATTAAAGACATATTTAAAACCTCTGTATAGTTTGTAGAACTCCAATAGAGCCAGATAGAAAGTTGAACTCTCCTGTGTCAGCATCAAACTTCTTAGCATTAACACGAGCTAAAGCTTCGTCTGCTGAAGTGAAAGACTTGAGGGTGTCAGAACCAACTACCCTACTTTGGAATACACGGGCTGCTCTTACTGTAATGTAATAACGTAGAGCCTGTGGAAGATCTGCAAACTCCATGAGAGTTACAGTGTTTAATAAGATACCAGCTGTAGCCACATTACCTGTCCAGATGAACGTATGGTTTAACTTATCGTAAAGCCTACCACCACGCATAGCTGTGTCATAGGACACTTGGTCTACTGTGGTTGCTTGAAGTAAGTTATCTGGTAATGTAATTGTCCCTGTTACATCGGGGAGGAATAACCAATTATTGTCTTCATTGACAGCCCATCCTTCGGTCTGTACCACAACAGCTATCTCTTCCAATATGGATTGAGCAGTCACTGCATCGGGAACACCTGATATAGAGCTTAAAGCATTGATTGGTTGTTCGCCAATGGTAGCCAACATGATATTGACTGCAGCGAGTTCGCTTGTTGTTGTTAACATTAGTTTTCCTAAAATAAAAAAAAGCCCTACCCAAATTAATGAGCAGGGCTTAGGGAGTAATACTAAATACTAGGCAGTTGCAATTTCAACAGCAGAGGCAGCACGTAAGATACCGTGACCCATTGCATATTTAGCAACTAACAATGTACCTTGACGACGGATGTCGTACTGAGATTCCATTGCAAGGTCAAGCAACTTAACTGTACCAACAGCAGACTTATGTAGAACTACAGCAACCGTGTTAGTAGCAACAACATCATACTTACCTGTTACCAAGCCATCATCAGCTGTACCATCGTAGGCAGTCTGAGTAGATGTGCCGTAAGGAGCATGATTAGTCTTGATAATGTTAATACCAGCAACTTTCAATACATTTGCTTCAGCATAAGAACCAACACCATTCCACAATGTGTTCATGATTTTGGTATTAGCAGCTAATGTGTAGTAAGCAGCTGGTGACAAGAATGCCCAACGGTCTTCAGCTGGTACATACTTCTGGTCTAAAGATTGTGCAGCTGCAAACAAAGCAGCGATCAAAGCTTCACCAGTTGTGTCAGACAAAGCTGTAGCGGAAGTTACTTTAGAACCACCTAAATCAGTAGTACCAGTAGTCGTACCACGAGCAGCTGAAACAGCAAGTTGAAGAATGTTACGGTCATAGGTGTAAGCCAATGCACGACCAATTTCAGTCGAGTAGATTGAGCGAACATCGTAGTGGCTCATAGCTTCATCAATGTTAGCAATGAAAGCTGAACTAACTAGCAAGTCATCAATGTTGATAACACGCTCATTAGAAGCAATTTGCTGTCCAAGGATTTCAGTCCCCGGAGTATGGTAAGAAGCAGTTGTCTTACCTGTTACTGGGAACTGAGCAGATTTACCGCTAGAGATTGCACGAACAGTATGTTTATCAGCTGTTACGTTTGTTTCCTCAAAGGCTGTCAATACTTCACCAGCGAATACTTTAAGGAAGAGAGCTTGTGTATCGCCAGTGTTGTTAATCTGACCAGCGAATGATACGTTTGCATTAGACATGAGATGTCTTTCTAAAAAAATAAATGGAAGATTGATCCATCTAGTTCACTAGAATTTCTGATCACGAAGTTGTCCACCTCAGTGGGCTAGGTTAGTGAAATCAGTTAATAGATTTTGGAACCACCTCTAAAGATAGAAGTGTGGTTATCCCCTGCCCGAAGACAGGGGTGGTATTACTTATCGGAGGGTCGAGCGACCAACCTTATTAATTACTTGTTGACGATATGCTGAATCTTTCGCATAGCGAGGATCCTTCATTGCAGTTGTCATCTCTGCTCTTGATTCGTAAGCATCCAATGCTGGGGCTGTACCTGCTTTACCACTAAGTAAACTTGGAGATCTACCATTAGCAGACTCATAGCGAGATTTAAGACCAGCAATAGCTAACTTAGAGGCATCAATGTTACTAGAGGCTACAGCTGCATTAAAGGCTGCAATCTCAGCAGGATTCATAGCACCAACAGCCCAAGTGGTCATCGTGGAATAAGCTTCAGATCCACCAGCAGCATCCTTTAGGGAAGCTACATGGAGGGCTGCACGAGCTTCTTGACCAGAGACATAGTTATCTACTAACTCTTGACTAAAGCCAGCTGACTTAAGCTTCTCGTAACTCTCAGGGGAGATCTTGCCAGTCTTGTCATACTCAGTAGAGAACTCAGATAACTCCAAGCCTTTAGCCTTGAGTGTTGAATCAATCTCTAGTGTCTCAGGAGTTACTTCTGTAGGGACTACTGGTTCAACTACTGGTTCAGTAGGCTTACCTTTGCTTTGTAATGCTTCTAATTCCGAATAGGACTTAGCCATGTCCTCTACTGTCTTAAACTTATCTGGTAGCCATGCTGGACGGTCACCACTTAGGTTATCAGTATTCGGTGTTTCTTTAGGAGTAATGCCATTAGCCTTATCAACCATCTTTTGATTGTGATCGTCAGGGGCTTCTCCTGTAGTTATTGTTGGGGCAACTGTTACGGTATCAACCATGTATTCCTTAATAGGTATAAATGACAGTCCCATCAGCCTTGACTAACGTAGTCTTGGCTTTGGGGTCATATTTATAGGGATGTTTCTTAGCATCCTCATTCTCATAGATAGGGGGCAACTTAAACCGCATAGGATCACTATCAGTCTTAGGTACATGCTTCACTGGATTGTCACAGCGTAACTCTTCATCTGTGGGAATCCTAGGCTGCTTCTGGGGCTTGTCCTTGGGGAGCTTGGGCTGCGAGTTCTTTATTGTCGGCATGAGCCATCCTTTGTTTCAGTATTCCACCTGCTTGATTTACAGCTGGTGCAACTGCTTGGTGCATCATTGCTGCATTAGCTTGTTGTTGTTGAGCTTGCTGTGCTGCTTGTTGTGCTGCTTGGACTTCTTGGTCAGTCTTAACTAGACCTACTGTATCAATTCCTAGGGCAGTACCAACACGAGTAATAGCATCACCAATGTTCAATCTCTCTTGCATTACCTGTTGACCAACAGTTGAATTAAGTATCGTTAGGAACTGCTGTAACTTATTCAAGTCATTACCACGACCTAAGGCTTCCATACCAGTAACAATGACTGGCTTGACTGCACCTTTAGGTAGTACTGGTAACTTCTTAGCACGTTCCATAACAAACATAATGCGCTGTACTAATGGTAATTGCAACTCTTGAGACAAGATAGAGTAGATGCCACCTAAGGCAGTCTCTAGTTCCTGAGCCATGTAGCGAATCTCTTCAGCTGTAACACGCTCACCAGATCTTTGAATGGATGAGTTAAGGAGGAAGGCTTGAGCCATACGTCCATTAATATCCTTCATTGTCTCTAGAGCAACTCTAAAGTCGTTGTACTTATTTAATCCTAGAACAGTTACATCCTTTTCATTACCTGCAATCACACCACCATTAGGGGACTTTGTGAGAGAGGTAGGATCAGTTGTTCCATTAGGGTTAACTAAGAACACAGTCTTAGCAGCAATAGCTGAACCTTCAACAATAGCTTGTGACAAACCATCTAGGGACTTGATGTCACCTAAGTATTCCTCTACATAGCTACGCCCATAGTCCTCATTCTCACACTTGGAGAAGCGAACTGGAATCCAAGGAGTCTTCTCTAGCGGATAAGTACCGAATGATTCTGGGACTACCTTACCAGCAATCTCTTGGTATATCTCCCATACATCTTTTTCACGATAGATATGGGTGTAAAGAGAGATGGTCTGATCACGACTAATCTTCTTATCTCCCTGCTCTTCCGCTTCAACATCGTAGCCAAGGAAGGCTTGTAGTTCTTTAGTGAGCGTAGCTGGTGCTAAATCTTCCAGAACAACTATGTCTAATACATTACCTACAGCATCCCGTTGAACCACATAGCGATCCAATTGGAATGCCCTCATACCACCATCTTCTGGAAGGTGTAGTAGGACATTACCTGTCACCACTAGTTGCTTAAGAGCACCAAAGGCTGAGATGCGTACAGCACCTTGCTCAATGTTAGTCTGGACAGCACGTTCAATCTTATTCAATCCCTCTAGAACCTTGGATTGCATATCAGGTGAACCAGCTAATTCAGCTAGTGTCTGATCGTCAATCTCAAGTTTAAAGAAGGGAGTGTTTGGTGGAAACAAAGCCATTAGCAACTTAGCTGCTAGGTTATTTACACCACGAGCACCCATAGATTGCCAAGGGGTTGGGTAATATATAGCACCTGTCTTATTACTACCATCAAAAGGAGGGATCAATGTAGGGATAGTGTACTTAGCACAGTCTCTAGCCCTCATTAAGAAGGGACTCCTATTTGCTTTTAATTGCTCATAGAGCTTCCCTGCTCTGGGGGTTAGACCCTCACCTAGTTCTTCTTTCTCTACCATTGAGTACCTTTATGCTGGGATGTTCAAACCATTACTAGCTTGTTTAGTTAAACCACCAACAGGGGCTAATCCATTCTGATTAGGATTAATCTGTAAGGACATCAAACCCTTCTGTGCCTGTAGCTTGGCTGTGTCTGAGCTAGGTGCTGCAGCAGCTGGAGCCATTGGTACTGGTGGGGCTGGAGGTGCTGGTGGTGGAGCTGGGGGAGGTGTTGGAGGTGGGCTTGATCCACCACCCATACACATTAAGCAACTCCTGAGTAGGAATAATTCATGGTTAGTTATCCAATAAGTTAAGATTTTGTTGTTTGAATTGGTGCTCTAGGAATGCCAGTACTTCCTGCTCCCCTTGTTTACGAAAGAAGGAATACTCATCACCTTTAGGACACTCATTAGGAAAGCGTTCCCGTAGTGCATCAAGGAACTGCTTGTCTACTGTGGGAAACTTGTTATAAATCATGCGTTTGACTCCTATAACGTGGGTAATTGCTGAGGCTACTTAACAGGACAGACACCACTAGCACACTCATCGTCCATTAGTTCATCAAAGGAGTTACCTTGATCTAACTCAATGGGCTGTAAGCGTGAAGCGTACTCATCATGTGTGGCTTTACTAACTACTTCCTGAGGGAGGTAGAGATACCCTAGATCCTTGGCAGTCTTAGTGGGGTCAGCTCTAAATAAGAAGCTCACACCTACATAGTTCTCCCAGTTCTCCAGTAGCCACTCAATGATTGCAGGGACTTCCTCTGGGGAATAGCTGATCGTTGCTGAGACATTCTGTTGACACCATGATTTCATTAGCATCTTGTAGCGTTCCAACTGGGCAATAGCTGACTCAAGGTTTACCTCTAGTTCTACTCCATCAACTACTACCTTACTGAATGGGACATCGTTCCACACTACAGGGAATGTAATGAGAACTGCTTCTGCATCCATGGGGTTGTCGATGACTTTGTAACCAGCTGCTCTACATAAAGGAACTAAAGGATCATGCTTACTGAAGTTCACATTGTTGAAAATATACTTACCAAGAGGGAGATGGAGTCCTTCCGTGGTATCCATAATTTTCGAGAGAGTTCCAGAAGGCTTAACAGTGGTAACATTTTTAGGTCGTGGTAACCCAAGCTCGTCAGCCATTCCGTAAGCTGCCGATGTTGCTGTTCTATTAAGTTCAATGTAGTCGTAGTCTCGTAGGTCAGGTCTCCGCACGATACCTGTAATCCCAACTCCACAGAGTCTAAGAAAAGCATTGTTGAGATGCCATCCTTCTTGCAAGATGCCGTCAGATAAGTTAACACAGGTCTGACGGTAGTTTGCCCTTGCTGATAAATGCATTGCTCTGCGAAGTCCCGAAGAGTCACCTTTAAATTTGCCAACATCAATCTCCGTTAGGTTACAAAAGCTCTTATTACCTAACAGTATTTCTGCACCATTCACACTGTGGTACTTCATCTACATACCCACTGTGCGCTGGACTATCGCATACCCCGTAGGGTCTTCTTCGCTTAGTCTCTCACGCTGCACACCCGAAGGCTGCTTGCGCCCTGTCTCCCTGTAATGGGATTCCAAGTCAATCAGAAGAAGTTTTAAATCCGCATACACTTTACGGATTAACACCTTTAAACCACGGTGCTCGTTTGATGGCAGTTTGCCCGTTAATAAAAGCTGGTTCAGATCCACCAGAGGCAACCATGAGATCGAAGATCCCAGTGATCTGCTCTAAGGTAGGCTTAGATTTGAATAGCAATGAGTTGTTAGACTGTGCTCGTTGAATGTTCTCAACCCAGAAGTCTTTCTTAGCTACAGAGAATTCTTCCCACTCATCTTCACCATAAGTGAATAGAGCAATCTCAGCACTTCTACGGCTACTAAGGACAGTGCCAAGCCAGTTAGTAATATCAAGAATGTCAATACGGCTAAGGAGAGAACCAGCCCTGTTGTTAAGGATCTGAGCAATAGCGAGATACGCTTTAGCGATTGAGGCATCACCACTGGATATCCAGCCGTAACCCTTGAGTCGCTCACCAGCTGGTCTAATCTGGCTGAAATCAAGTACAAGCTTTTCGGCTGGGTAGGGATGTGCCATAAGCTTACCAATAGACTTAGCCCAAGCTTCAGCCGAGTCTCCAACTTTAATAGTCCATACACCATCTTTATAACTCTCCTGATTAGTTTCTTTGCCACCCTTAGTGGTGCGTGTACTGTTGATTACTTGGATGTCAGTGATGGGCTTAGTGAATCCTGTGAGTTGCCCAACGATAGGACGGAAGCCAACACCACAGCCCTGTAGTAGTAACCACAGTACATCCACAAAGTCTTGGATAGTTTCAATGTGTGTGAAGCTACAGTTGAACTGTGAGGCTTCTCTAGTCTTAGCTACTTCAGTACCACCAAGCCAAAGGGTACGACCAGATACGGATACCTTACGGTCTAACATGAGGGTACGAAGCTCACGCAGTTCTTCTAGTTGTTTGTACACCAGTGGAGTAGTCTGTGCTCGTTCCCATAGCCATGCTTGGTGGGAGATTACACGACCAATAGTCTGTTCCCATGTTTCAAAGTTCTTACCTGTCTCATCAGTTGGTCTGTTGTATGTCCTTCGGGTGATGAGTTGTGCTCGTAGTGATGGTGGTTTGTTTATCATTAGTCTCTATAGTTTTAGGTTTGAATATGAGATCCCAGTTACTGACAAACTTTTCTCTGTCTAGTAACGGGCGAGGGAGATCACCCTTCCCACCATCGTGGGTCTTCATTGTTATGTGCGTTCTTGTCATGGGTTCCTGTGATATGCATCAAGAGGATTAGCAAGCATGGATTTCAATAGGTCATTAGTTGTTCGGAACCACTGGATGCACTTCAGTCCGTCTGCTTGGTATATGGTGAAGCTCATTTACATCCTTTTGTTCTGGTGCTTGGGGGCTACATGTATGAATACCGTAGAGATAGGTTGGCTTACCACAGCGTTGACAGCGAGTCTTCGGGATCTCTCCCGTTACAGTTCCTTCATTCACGATGCTTCTCCATGTTTAGCTTCCCAGTTCTCAGTAACCTTCTGTAGGTAGTGCTGTGCTTTCTTAAGATCCTGAGTACCATTCTTGTATCTGTATCTAAGTAGATACTTCAAGACGTTGCCCTCATAAAAGTCCAACTTCCACGAATCAATAATGTCGAAGGGTTGGATCTTGTTCTGATAGTGATTACCGCCTACTTGTTCGTCTCTGGCTGCCATAGGTAAACCTTTCCTTGTTTGAATGCGTACTCACCGAAGCGGAGGATACGGGCTACTCTTGCTTGAACCAATGCTTCCTCTGCACCTAGACCAGCCTTGGCATAGGTAGCAACTACTGCTTCCCACATCAATGCATCGAGTTGCTTCTGGGTAGCCCAAGGTGTACCAATGTTGATCACCTGATCTAATATCTTCTTAGCTGTTACAGCACCAATAGAAGGACAACCTTTGTAGCCATCAGTTGCATCACCTGTGAGGGTCTGCATCATGTGGTACAGGTTGGCTTCATGTGTGGAGACTGTGAATAGTTCGTCCTTAGTGAAGTGATAGTGCTGGGCAGGGATAGTCTTAAGGTCTTTATCAATCGTGCATATAACTACCTTGTTCTTCATGGTTGGATCAGTAGCCATCAACCCAAGGATGTCATCACCCTCTAGTGTGGGGATGATGCGTGACTCGTAGTTCTCTTGTGCCCACTTGCGGATAGCTGAAAGGACTATAGGTTTCCTTGTGTCCTTACGGTTTGACTTATAGCTTGGAAGTACATCCTTCCTCCAGTTAACTGAGTCAGTCCACACGAGGACATAGGTATCACAACCAGCCTTCTCAGTGATGGTCTTAACCATGTTAGTGAAGTGCTCTTGTGCTTCTGACTCATAGGCATGTAGTGTCCACAGGTCATCGTTCCACTTGATAGGACGTTCTACTGTGGAGGCTGCTTGGTATGCAAGGATGTCAGCATCAATGAGGGCAATCATTTACCACCACCACAGAGAATTGCTTCCTTAGTTACCACTGGTTTCCTACGGAGCAGTGCTGCCATCACTGTAGGTACACCAAAGTGAACACGGATGTCTCTAGCTACTGTAGGGAACCCCATGTACTCAGTATTACTAGCTGCTTCCTTAGCTACCTCATGCATAAACTTTACTAAGCTAGGCATTGCTGCCTCAGGTACTTCCTCACCAAAGGATTTCTTTACTAAGTTTCTAGCCATATCTTTAATGTCATGTTCGTTAATCATTTGGTTCCTATTGGGTTATCTATTAGTGAGATGTACTTAATGAAGTGGGGGTTATCTAAGAACACCTGAGTTAAACCACCAGCTGTCTTGCGTACCAATACTTCTTCCTCTGGTGGGTGTTCACCCATACTCATTTGATGCCAGATTGCATGGAGTAGTTCATGAATAACTGTGTCTAGTTCTTCTACTGGGTGCTGCTCATCGAGAATAGTTATCACCATCTTTCGGTGATCACATAGTCCAGCTTCTGAACTCTTGAAGGTAGCTTCCCTCTCAAAGACAACCGTGTAGTCCCTACCCATTACTCGTAGTGCTCTAGGTCTATATTTCCTGTACTTCATAGGTGTCCACCGTTTCGTATGAATTGAAGTCCCACACCTGTCACTCGCCAATGTGTACCAAATAACATGGGAGCTTCAAGTGTGGAGATAAGACCAATGGATGCAGCAGATGCCACTAGCTGTGCATGTTTCCTAGCAAAGTTAGATGACACTGCAAATTGATTAAGGTATGCCTCGTGTACTACTGGGTATAAGTTGTCGTTCAATGGGTGTCATTCCAAGTTGTGCCGATCTTTGATTCACCAGCTGTGGGACAGCGGAAGTTGAAGTGCTCACCAGCGTAGGTCACACACTGTGTAGCTAAGTGGGCAACCATAGAAGCAACCTCTGGACTACGACAGGCTATCTGTACCTCATCGTGCGACCATGCACAGAAGGCATAGTCACCATCCCATCCATGCTTAAAACCACGAACTTGCAGTCGATCTTCTAGCATGACAAGCCACTGCTTACAGACCACAGCACCAGCACCCTGTAAGAGAGTGTTTAGTGCAGCGTGTGCTGACCTAACAAATATGTGCCGTCCGTCCAACCCAATGAGATAGCCTCTTCGAGCAGTTTCTTTAACGTCTTCGACCAATCGTCCAAGGGCTGGCAAGTTGCGTAGAAACTTTGATTTGAGTTTCTTACCTGCATCCGCACTTCCAGATATAACGGAACCAATCTTTGCATCACCTGCTCCATATAAGAATGCATAAATAAATGTCTTAGCTTGGGGGCGAGACTCTAGACCAGCAGCTACCTGATTAGTAGTGTGTATGTCCCCATCGAGTAGTGCTCTGCCATAAGCACCTCCATCGTATCGAGCCATGTAATGAGCAAGGCAACGAAGCTCAAGCCCAGAAGCATCAGCCCCAACTAATAACCAACCTTTAGGGACAGTGAAAAGGGAACGGCACTCATGACCATAGGGACTATTACTACTAGGCACTTGGCTAACATTAGGACGGCTATGAGTTGCCCTACCAGTAACAGCACCATTGGTGTTAATCGAACCATGTAGTTTTCCATCCTTAACTAAGTTGAGCCATGCGTTATCCCCTTCAGCTAACTGAGAGAGTCTTTTCTGCACCATGAGAAATTCACTAAGTAACTTACAAGGTTCATAGTCCAAACTACCTAGGACTACTTCATCTACCTTAGGCTTACCACCTTCAGTTAGAACCTCTGGCTTCCACCCGTATAGAGTAGTAAGCCTGTTAGCAATGTGATCCCGTGAGGATGGGTTGAACACCACAGTCTTAAAGCGTTGAACTGGGACACCAGCTGTATAACCTTTAGACTTATTAGCAATCTTAGGAATGAAGTCAGCCTGTCGTACTTCCCAAGGTGGGAACAAGGCTTCACACTGTGCTGATAGTGTTGCCTTACGAGCTACTAGTGTTGTCCATAAAGCACCAGCTGCAACAGAATCAAATACGAATCCATTACGCTCTTGCTTTGCCATCAGCCAAGCTACTTGATGCTCCAGCTTGATAGACTTCTCACTGTAGTTTTCCTTAAGCATCTTCTCGTAGAGGGCTGCTGTTACAAAGCAATCCTGTATGTTGTAGTCCAGCATAGCCTGAGAGTAAGTCTCCCATCCACCCGTGTAGTCACCCTTATGATTACCTAAGCGGTAACCCCAAGCTTCTAGTGAGTGTGAACCAAATAACTTTCCAGCTAACTTACCTTTAGCCAGTAACTCCGCATCAGTCACCGCAATATGTGCGTAGATTAGACGGGACATTACTAAGGTATCTACTATGGAATCTGGGTTAATGTTTATGTTCGGATAGAGCTTGTTGATAACCGCACAGTCATACTTAATGAGGTTATGTCCTACCAGTAGTTGACCGTTGTTAGTTAACAGCTCTAAGTGTTTGAGTCCTTCTATCACCTTGTCACCAACATAGGTGAGGGGCTGTAATGATTCTGTATCTAGGATCACCATGCAATGTATCTTGGTGACATCATCTAGCAGACCATCTGTTTCTAAATCGAATATGTAGGGCATGGCTTCTCTCTCGAATACCTCAAAATTTTTAGGCGAAAAAAAATCCCCACCTTTTGAAGGGTGAGGACTGTCCGAAATGTGTATAACTATCTAAGACTTAAGTAGAGTCCAATCTGTGCGAAGGCATAGCCTGTCCAGATGAGTAGTCCTGATAAGTTCTTATTGATACCTTGCTGGATTCCTACTATCAAGTAGCCGATACCTGTAAGGGCTACGATTACATGAGAGATAGTCATTTAGCTAAGGTGTATCGAGCGTACCGCTGTCCAGTTGTTGGATGCTTTTTGGAATGGGTAATGATGTTGTATCCAAGCTGCCGTAATTCGCTCATACGCTTAGGTAAAGATTGAATTGAATAGTCAATCAATGCTTCACGCATAGTGATGCTCTTAGCTTTCTTAAGGTGTTGCAAGATGATGTCTAGTTGTTTCATTAGTAGTCCTTAGTAGTGTCTTTAAATGGAGATTCTTTTACTGTCTCGATGAGTCTTCCTGTCTCACAGTCATAGTCCAAGTAACCAGCCTCACCTGTCTGTCCAGTGAATCGGTTCTTCAGTACTCTGAGTGTTGTCAGGTTTGGGTTATCCCCCTGCTGGTCACGCTCTGCTCCTATTACCATGTCAGATAGCTGTGCAATGGCATGAGAGCCTCTCAGCTGTGCCAATGAAGTCTTACCACCCTCTTCATGGCTCTTACCTTCTGGTCTCTTTAGGTGGCTTACTAAGAACAGCCCTACCCCTGTCTCTTCAACAAGGGTTCTTAGCATGGTCATGGTGAGGTCAATCAATCGCCTCTCATCACCGCCTTCAATTCCAGATACAACAATAGAGAGATGATCCAGCACGATCCAATTGCACCCACAACCACGGGCAAGGTATCTAATCCTTGAAAGCAGATTATCCAAATCAGAAGAACCGAAGTGGTTGTACAGATACAAACGCTCATTGCCAACGGTACTATCAAACGCTCTTTTAAGATCCTCATCAGTTACTCCTTCACGGGTAATGTGTAATGGTTTATTTAGTTCAATACCCATCAGTCCCAACGCTGTACGCTTAGGGTTCTCTTCCAGCATCAGTAGTCCCACAGTCTCACCTTTAGCTAACAGGTGGTGTGTGATCTCTCTGACAATGGCTGACTTGCCAATACCACTACCAGCTGTGAAGGTAACTAACTCGCCCCTACGAGCACCTAGAGTGATCTTGTTGAGTGCATCCCACGGATATGGAACAGTCTCAGTAGATTCCTCAGTGGACACCTGCTCCCATAGTTCAGTGCCTGAGATAACACCATCAGGTCTGAAGGTCTTGGCATCCCACATGGCTCTGATTAATTCATCAGGAGCATTAGCCTTAGTAGACTCATTGGGATCCTTTCGTGGGAGAGAGGCTATCTTCGCTTTACCAGCAGAGACAATCTCAGCACACTCACGAGCAGCTGCTTGACCTACATCATCCATATCAAACATGAAGATGACTTCATCAAAACCCTCTAGGTACTCTAGGTTCTTACGGATTGCCTTAGCTGCACCAGCTGCACCATTAGGCACAGAGACACACGGGTATTTGTTGGATTGAGCCTGTGACATGGAGAGACAATCAATTTCCCCTTCGGTCACAACAATCTTCTTACCCTTGTTCCACAGCTGTGCTCCAAATAACATAGCATTTTCTAAAGAGCCAATGATGTGGAACTTCTTGTTAGCCCCTCTTATTTTCTGAGCGACCAGCTGCCCCTCTTGGTTGTAGTAGGGGGCGATCTGTATAACTGCATCGTTCTGGTATCCAACTGTGTAGGAAAACTTTCTGCAAGTATCTTCAGTAATCTTTCGAGCAACCAAGTCTTGAGCATCGCCATTGAGGAAGTCTCCTTTAGGTTTATTAGGTTTAACTACTGAGGGTGTACCGTCACCTGTGGTTCTAGTCTGACAACCAAAGCAGTAGGTGTGACCGTCTGTATAGGTTGAGTTGTTATCCTTGGAGCCACAGGTTTCACATGGGATATGTGCTATGAAGCTATTTGTTTCTTGGGTTCTTTCGTCCATTCGACTGGTATCTCTCTATCTGAATATTTGAACCCGTGCTTGTTGCACCAGTCCCCATAAGTAGTTGCAGAGAGTTTGGTGATACGAGAACGGGAGTTGCTGAATACAAAGCGAATGTCTTTGTCTGGGTGCTGTGCTTTAACTAAGATGTGCTTCTGCCTATCTGCTGTAACAAACCTACCCTTACTCTCAATAATGATTCCATTGCTAAGTAAGAAGTCAGGTGTGTACTTAGACTCCCGTTGAGGCTTGATATAGAGGAGCACTAGATCTTCAAAAGTAAAACTCACCCCCTGAGAGGTGAGCTTCTTTGCAATTGACTCTTCTAATCCAGACCTAAACCCATACTGCAGACCTACCTGTTTAGAAGTCTTCTTGATCGCCATCAGAGTCCTGAGGTGTGAATGGTGTAGTAGATTCCTTAGCTTCGTAGCCATCTCGGACTTCAAAGCCAAAGCTCTCAGAAGATTGACTACTACCACCTTCTTTAAGCTCAATGACTTGTACAGCTTCCAAGCGCATAGACAATCCAGCACCAATAAGAACTGTATAGAAAGGAGCTGGTGTGTAGCTAAGGATTAACTTAGAGCCACCACCTACTGTGAGACCTACATCCAGTGGTTTACCTTTAGCATCAAAGAGTGCTGGCTTACGGTTCCAAGCTTTACCATCCTTAGTGGTTCCAGAAGCTTTCATCTTGAAGTTAACTGACAGTACTCCATCATCATTCCAAGAGTAAGGAGCATCTGCTTGCTTAACCTTCTTAGCTGGATTTTCTTTCTTAGCCTCAGCAAATGATTCCTGCATCTTAGTGTCTAGGAATGCCGATAGCTCTTGTGCTTCATCACCAGTGAACTCTAGTTTCACTGAGTAGTTACCTTCTGGTACAAACTTAGTGTCTGGAACATTGAGACGAGGATACTGGGCAATGCCAGCTGGTGTTACGAATGATGGTAGTTTGACGAATGCCATATTATTTAATCCTTTGTTGGTAATTGGTAACTATTAAGCTGTGAATAATTCTTCTTGGGCTGGTGTTAAGTCCGTAATTGGTAAAGCTAGGTGATCTGCGAGTAGGGTAGTGAGCCACTTAAGCTGCTTAACGCTTGGCTTGTCATACTTAAACGCATACATCTGTGCAGCAAAGCTGAACTCTTTTGGGGTAAGTGATTCAAAACAGGACTTGACCAACATCATTCCCGCAATGTTTGTCTGGGATAACCTTGGGTACTCAATGTTGGCTTCGATTTCAATAGTGTTTGCGCCCTTTAGTGTGTCTAAATAAGCCTTATCTTTGGTTTCTTGGGTGTACTTCTGAATTGCTTTTGACATATAAACTCCGAATGTGAGTTCACGATCTCTTAGATAGAGTGCTATGAATAGCTTCGTGATTGTTGTTAGTTGGATAACTGCTTGATGAACTGCTGTGCTTCTAAGAGCTGATCTTTGTTAAGGCTCTTTAACTGCTTGTTGATGAGGCTTCTCAGGTGAGATAGCTCATCTACTGGTGGTCTTCCCATTGCCGACTTAACGACTTGTTTGACATTTTTTCCAATAGAATCAACAGGTTGGTGTTTTTCCGTGACATCACGGACACGCTTTTCTGCCTGTCTAGCATTGTTTCCAGCCCTAATGTCTTCTACTGTGGTTCGACCATCAGATATAGCCATTAGTTCGTATGCTCTTGATGTAGATATCCTTCCATACACAGCACAGAAGTGGGTGAAGTGCTTACCGCTGTACTCCCCTGCCTCTACTCGTCTCTTGGCTTCGATTAAGTGAAGACCAGCGGACTTGTAGTGCTCAAGCTGTTTACCTTCAGCATGTTCTGCTTTCTGTATGTGCAACTTGATGGTTGAACCGAGTTGGTCTAGTGGTAGTCCGCTGCTCATGTATTAACCTTTATTTAAGTGATATGAGTAAAAACTTGGAATATCAATTCCCTGATCACGGAGTTCTGCAATCATGGAATGGGTAGGACGAATGCCTTTGTGGAGTAGGGCGATTGCCTTGCCAATAGTTGATTTCATGTGTAACTCCTGTGAATTGGTTGAGTGCTTTTGAGTGCTAGAACGTGGGATTTCGTAAGTGCTTGATTTAGTTGATAGTTTCATATTGGTAACTAATTAGGCAAAGCAATACATGCTGAACTTGACTTCCTCTAAATCCAGATCACCTTTAACTAGATCATCAGGGAGTTCTTCTCGTAGAACCTCATCCGTAATACTGTCATGTACTGCCTTCTTGAAGTTATCCAGTACCTCATTCTGGGTAAACATATCAACAAACACTTCCCTCACAAGGGCAAATAGGGTATCTGTATCTGCTGCATGAGTACCAAAGGAGTCATGGATAACAGCAAAGCTATCTACCCCCTGCTCCTTACAAGCAACTACGGTTAATGTCATGGCTGCTCCATCTATAGAGTGAACAAAATTTGGGGAAATTGCGGAGCGTTGACGTCTATAGTCTATAGCATCAGTAGGAACTTCTAGTTGCAAATTGGTACGACCATTGATAGCTGTATCAACACGGATACTCATCATGTTCTTATAAGATTGCTCTACAGGGAATCCTGATGGGGCAACCCAGTTGATTGATACCTCAGCCTTATTAGCTACACCAGCTATCTCCTTGATCCACTCCATAGCCTGTACAGCTGCAACTAGAGTGACAGTAACTGCCTCCCATATCTTCTTAGCTAAGTAACCAGCAGCCATGTACCCACCGTCCTCACCAAAGGGGAAGGCATCGCCCATATCCTTTTGTGCTGGGGACAGTGTGTCGCTCAGTAGCTGCTCTTTGAATCCATACTCACGGCTACCATATGCCAAGGTCATCACAGGTCTCTTACAGGTCTTCCTAGTGATACCAAAGGATAACCACTGGGTAGCCAGAGTCTTAGTACCAGCCACAAAGCGACCCTCAGGTGTAATACTGTCTTCAGTACCAGTGAGGATGTCTTGATTAACTTCTATCAATACAGCATCAGCCACCTCTTGGTATACATCTGATGGTTTATCCGCAGGAAGCAAGTTCACAGCTGCTCCTCCTTTTTTATCGAGAAGCATTGCTGAAAACATTTGAATTCCGCTGCACGATCCATCCAATGCAACTGGTAAGTGAGAAATAAAGCTCTCACCTTTAGCAACAAACCCAGCCCACTCAAAGCAGAAGGCTAAGAACTGCCAAGGCTTATCAATCTCTACATCACCAATAGAACCACACCACTCTTTATTCTGATAAGGGTCAGCAGCAATAGCCAAGATGATTGCCTCGTTATCTTCAACCCAGTTGTATCTAGTCTGGAAGTCCACCTTATCTACACCAGCTACGTTAGCTCCATGAATAGCTAACCAGATAGAACCTCTAGCTCCCAGTGGTTTACCTTTGGAGAAACGTAGTAGGGACTTCTGGAAGTCAGCACCCTGTGGATTGAGATGTGGCAAGGCATAGATACGACCACGGAAGTCTAGCTGGTAAGGCATGAAGATACGCTTGAATTCAGAGTATCTTTTAGCTACATCTATGGTCATTGAGTAAGCAATACGGGAGCTAATGGCTTCCACATGATTACGGTGAGCCTGTGATGCATCCCTCTTCCACTGCTTGAATGCTCCTACATTGGTCTCCATATCTAGAGGCTTTAGTGGCTCTTCATAGTCAGCCTTAGATGGTATTCCACCTAGCTCACTACCTGATTCCCACAGGGTCTTCAGAACATCCAATACAGAGCCATTAATCTGCCACTCAGTGTGCTGTAGAGCATTGATGGCTGTATACACCTTAGGCATGTCAGCAGTCTCGTAGAGAGCCTTTAAACGCTTCTTGGTGATCCTCTTAACTAGTGGGAACGGCTTGATATTGCTGGTGATATAGCCACCATCGTAAGGAGTAGTCCAATCTCTAGGACGAACTACCATTGGCTCAAAAGGTGAGCGTACTCCAGCCATGTTGTACTTCTCAATCCAAGCTACTGTGGAAGGCTTGGCATAGATCAGGCAGGACTTCTTCTTACCGTTGACTACCACTACATCCACTAGGTCAAGGTGAAGGGTTACTAGCTCAATCATCTTGCTGCCTACATAGGCTCTAGTCTTGATACTCCAAGTAACCCAGTTGTCCTCAAAGTATTCAGCTCTACGCACTGCATACATGTGCTTGTAGTGTTGTGAGCCACGCTTCATAGTTCCCTCAACAATGGACTTGTAGACCCTCTTCTCTTGCTTACGGATACCATCTAGGCGAATCTCATCTTCCATAGCCATACCAATCTGTACAGACAGGTCATTCACCTTCTGACCACCTGAGATACCAGCGATGATGGTCTTTAATGTGATGTAAGCCATTTGCTCAGAGGTAATGCCATCCCCAACAAACTTGGTTACTGCATGTTTTCTACCTGCTCTACCAGATAGGGACTCTTCCTTGAACTCGGTAATCTTGTCAGCCAATAGCTTGGTTAAGCCAGAAACCAGACGATTACCGTACTGGGTATGGTTCTCACTTCCAGAGGCTTTAGCGTTGTTTACAGCTCTGGTGTAGTTCTCAGTTCCACGCTCTTTCATGGACTCTTCCAGCTGTACTTGGACTTGCATTAGGTTAGGCACTGTATTGTCTGTGGACATATTTCGTTCCTTCAATAGTTTGATGTTGGTAAGTATTACTCTAAATAAAAACCTCCCGACCATATAGTGTCAGGAGATTTCTTACTACTTTACAACTGTTTTAACTCAAATACTATCTGTCACTTTTGTGCCCGTTTTAGCGGTCACGGTCACTGCCACACTTACAAAACTGCAATTGTTACTTTGGTGCGAGAGGGGGGACTTGAACCCCCAATCCTTAACGGAGCAGGATTTTAAGTCCTGTGTGTATACCGATTCCACCACTCTCGCTACTGGTACAGCAGATGCACGTTCTTTTAAGTCTGTTGCGTATACCGATTCCGCCACACTCGCTAATCTGAATTAGCAGACTCAAATCCTTTGAATCTGCTGCGTCTACTGACCTAGCCACTTAGGGTTGCGCTAGCACTGATGCCACGCTATATAAATCAAGACAGACAGAATTTTAGCATGCAAGACCTGAGTGGCTCAAAACGCTGGCAAAACCTTAGTCAAAACCGCTAAACTATTCTTATGAAATTTTCCACTACCGTTCCTAGACGATACAAAGCTCTGAGGGTTATTGTTTGGGTCGCCTCAATCTTATTGGTAATTATTGCTATTACGGCCTTGGTTTACCTGTTTTCAGCACAAACCATGGTTTCTGGCAAGCGTGTAATTAAAAGTCTGGGAGATTCGGTAGTTATCACATTTGATGAAAGTGATATTCCACACATTCATGCTAAAAATTCGGCTGATGCGCTGTTCGCCTTAGGCTACCTGCATGCTAGCGAGCGCTCCTGGCAAATGGAAATTAATCGCCGACTGGCTAGCGGTCGTCTTTCAGAAATTCTCGGAAAAGACACCTTAGATATTGATCGTTTTATTCGTACTCTGGGTATCAAACATGCTGCTGAACAGCAGTTTGATCGCTACCCTATTGCCACTAAGCGATTGTTACAGGCCTATGCTGATGGCGTGAATGCTGGCAATGGCCAATTGGGCTGGGCTCTTCCAGTTGAATACTTTTTAACTGGCTCCAAACCAGGCCACTGGTCCCCGGCTGATAGTGTTGCATGGATGCTGATGATGGCTCTCGATCTCGGTGGAAATATGCATAAAGAATTAGATCGCCTAGAGTTATCTCAATTTCTGAGCACAAAACAAGTATGGGAGGTTTTGCCACCATACCCTGGAACTGATCCCGTTAGTAATGTGGATTTTGCCAAGCAATACCGAGATATCAATGTATTTAACCCCAAGACCAGCGCAATAGACCCTAAATCCAAAAAAATGCCCACCACTGAGTTAACCCTCAATGATCTTTCTGGCGGTAAAGATGGTATTGGCTCAAATAACTGGGCTTTAAGTGGCAAGCTCACCGCTTCAGGAAAACCCTTGCTAGCGAATGACCCTCACCTTGGTCTTTCTGCTCCAGCCATCTGGTACTTTGCTCACTTGGATGCGCCTGGACTTAATGTCATTGGCGCAACTTTACCGGGGATTCCGGCAATTGTGCTGGGTCGAACCGATCAGTTTGCCTGGTCCTATACCAATACCAATCCTGATGTCCAAGATCTTTATATAGAACAATTGGATCCTAAAAACCCTAGTCTCTATCGCGGCCCTGATGGTCCGCTTGCTTTTAAAGTGCGTCAAGAAATCATCGATATTAAAGGCGAACCACCTCTGCGTTTTCTTGTCAAAGAAACCCGTCACGGTCCAGTGATATCGGACTCCTATGATCGCGCGAGCCGTGCCATAGATACAAAGCATTTTGCCTTGTCATTACGTTGGACCGCCTTAGACATAGCAAATCAATCTATTGCTGGCTTATTAGAGATGAACCAATCCAAAGATTTGGATGCCTTTAAGCAAGCATTAAGAAAAAATTATGCCCCCATGCAAAATGTTGTCATGGCCGATGTTGAGGGCAATATTTCTTACCAAGCAGCCGGCATGGCCCCAAAGCGCACCTTGCACCAAGGTTTATATGGTGTCGCCCCTGCACCTGGGTGGGAAAAACAAAATGACTGGAACGGATACGTACCTTTTGATCAATTACCTAACACCAACAACCCAGAGCAAGGATGGATTGCTACTGCAAATCAGAGAATCATTGCTGCGAATGATCCAAACCCCCTAACTGGAGATTGGGATCTGCCCACCCGCTACGACCGTATTGTGGATTTAATTCAGTCTCAGTCTAGCCATGACCTTGCCTTTATGAAGACCATGCAGGCTGATACGCTTTCTTTAGGAGCCACTCCCTTATTGGCTTTGTTTAAAAACAGTCAATCCAAACACCCGCTTGGGGCACAGGCTATTGAACTGAGTAAAAATTTTGACGGCGATATGAAAGCTGACAGCACTGCTGCTCTTATTTTTAACGCTTGGGCTGATATGCTCACTCGCAAGTTATTTGCTCGCCTGGGGTATGCATTCACAGAAAAATATGGTGACCGAAATTTCCGCGCGCCTTTAATTGAGCAATTGAAAAACCCCAATAGTCCCTGGTGCGATGACCCCAAGACGCAAAAGGTGGAGTCTTGTCAAGAGGCCTCTAACGATGCTTTTGATCAAGGCTTAGAACAACTGAGCGCACAATTTGGCAAAGACCCTAAAAACTGGATTTGGGGAGAGGCTCATATTGCTGTGTCAGAACATCGCCCCTTAAGCAAGGTGCCGGTTTTAGGTAGTCTATTTAATATTACCCAACCCTTTCCTGGTGATAGCTTCACAATTAACGTGGGACGTCTTGAGCTTCTTAAAACGAACAATCCCTATGAAACCAAGCAGGCCCCGAGTTTGAGAACAATTTATGACTTATCAAATCTGGAGCACTCTGTATTTATTTATCAGGCTGGTCAGTCTGGCTGGGTACAAAGCAAGCTTTATCGGAACATGAGTCCCTTATGGGCAAAAAGTGAATATTTACCACTTCAAATGAAACCTGAAAAAACCCAGCGGCAACTGGAACTTAGTACCCAGTAAAAGATCCCTTAAATTGACCCCGAGTCCGTTTAGAATTACACATATCTCTTTTAACCTAAAGCACGAGCCATGAAAAAATTAAGTACCCTCACCCTGATTACCGCCCTCACTATTTTGCCAATGGCAAATAGCTTTGCTGCTTGGAAAGAGCTTGGCTCAAATCCGTTGATGGTGGTGTATGTTGACCTAGATACCATTAATGATATGGGTGAAAAGGCGCAAATTTTGTCGATGCTCGATTTGAAGAAACCCGGCGAGAATCAGACCAATAAGAAAAAAGTGAGTTCTATTGTTGGTATCAACGAGTACAACTGCCCCGCAGTAAGCTATCGCCCAATTGAATATAAGGAATTTTCAGGCCCCAAGGGCACAGGCAAGCTGGTTTCAGACAATAAAACGCCAGATAGCCCATTTGAACCAGTAGTCAATGAGTCTTGGGCTGCAGGGGTATTTAACGTTGTCTGTCAACGTAAGTAAATTTAATTACCTGTTATCAGGGCTGGGTCTTAGCGCTTGGTCCGGATCCGCTGTTCGTTTTTATTATTTTGTTTTTCTATTTTTTATTCTGTCCCCACTTCTCTGTGGAACTTTATTAACTGGGTGCGCAGCGCCTCTATTGGCCTTAGGAAGTAGTGGCACAGCCGCTGTGAGCTCTCTCGGTACTAGTGCCGCATCCGTTGCTGTAGCAAATCCGATGACCGCCACGAGCCTAGCCTCTTCGGCAGCTACTGGTAAATCTCCTTTAGAACATATTGCCTCTGCTGCCACTAAAAAAGAATGTAATTTTCTCAATGCCTTAGGCCCCAAGCCAATCTGCGAAGAGATTCCCGTACCCGGAATGATCGATCACAGTGAGCCATATTTGGGTCCAGCCGACATTACTTCCACCCCTCTCAAACCATAGTCAGCGACTCAAGATGCCACATTTAGCTTAAGAGTTTAAAATTAGGCTCCATTAGCATTTATATAGATTTGAGACATGCCTCTAGAAAATTACTACCTCACACTCACCTGTCCCAATCGTCCAGGTATTGTTGCTGCTGTTTCTACCTATATTTTTGAATTAGGCGGCGATATTGAGGAGGCGCAACAGTTTGACGATAAAGCCTCCAAACGCTTCTTTATGCGTGTGAGCTTTAGTTGTGCCGCCAGTGTCGGGACTCTAAAAGAAGGTTTTGTCGAAATTGCGGAACGTTTTGAACTGACCTGGGATCTGCGGGCTGTTAAAGATTTGAAACGCATCCTGATTATGGCTTCCAAACTAGATCATTGCTTGGTTGATCTACTCTATCGCTGGCGTATTGGTGAGTTGCCGATGATTATCTGCGGGATTGTTTCCAATCATCCTCGCGAAGTGTACTCCAGCATTGATTTTGCGGATATTCCGTTTTATCACCTACCAGTTACCCCAGAAACTAAACCAGCCCAAGAGGCCAGGCTATTAGAAATCGTTGCTGAAAATAAAGTGGATATGGTAATTTTGGCGCGCTATATGCAGATTCTGTCTGATAATTTGTCTACTCAGCTATCCGGTCGCTGCATTAATGTCCATCACTCATTTTTGCCCAGCTTCAAAGGTGCCAAACCTTATCACCAAGCCCATGCACGTGGCATTAAATTAATTGGCGCTACCGCTCACTTTGTAACTAGTGATTTGGATGAAGGCCCCATCATTGAGCAAGATGTGACCCGCGTCACTCATGGTGATGCACCTGATGATTTAGTGCGCAAGGGTCGCGACCTAGAACGTACCGTCCTATCTCGCGCCCTGCGATATTACTTGCATGACCGGGTTTTGATTAACCGTGCCACTTCTGTTGTCTTCTCCGATTAAGGTCTGACCCCGGGAGTTTCTAGTGTCATGCCTCGAGCGCGCCACATGAGAAAAAGCTCTAGCTGAGCCATTTCTGGTGAGCCATATTCAAATTGCTGGGCCCTTACGCCACTCATACAGTTTCGCAAGCGCCGTTGTAAAGAGCCTAAACTTTGCCATTCAATACGGTATATCGGATAGGCGGTAGGATGTCCTTGCGGAATCATGCTGCCACCAAGTTTGAGTCCTGCGCGATCTTGATGGCATTGTGCACAAGAAAGATTAAGTTGACCCATTCTTTCATTAAAAAATTGGCGGCCTTGCTGTAGATCTTTTTGATTCTGCTGCGTTTCCTCAATAGCAATCGGCATTCCTTTAGATTGGCTTGCCACAAAAACCGTTAATGCCAAGAGCGTTTTACTTTCATAGGCCAACTCTGGGGCCTGCTGCTTTTCTACTCGGCATTGATTGATTTGAGACTCTAAGGTTTGAAGCTTGCCTTTAATGATCTTAGGAAACTGGGTTGCCACACCGCGCATTTTTGTCCCCGCATCTCCATGGCAAGAGGCGCAAGCGATCGCCTTTTGACCTGATTTTTCTTGCCAAAGGCCTTGACCATCCATGACCCAAAATAAAGCAGGGTTTAGACTCGCATCGTCTTGCATCGCTTTATTTTCAGCAGTCATCAGGGTATAACTTGACTGTCGAGAATCTAATGCAGCCTCATTGGCAAGGGCGTTGGTAAAAAACCCGGCACTAATACTTACTAACCATAAAGAAAAGGTGAGGAGTTTCACGTAACCGTAATATGCGCTTGATTTATTGCCTCATAACCGTCATCGCCGACCCACTTAAACTCTAAGGTCGCTGTCTCGGTAGCAATCGTTGTAAAAATCAGCAAGGGATTGGCTCCAATTCCAGGGTAGAAATCCGCACTAAATACTGGAACATTGTTATAAGTACACGAAAAGGTACGAATGATATCCCGAGGAATCACCTTCCCCGCTTCGCTATAACGAAAGCCAGACTCCATATCATGCTGTGCGATCGCACGAATCTCAATGATAGAACCCTGCTTGGCTTGTGCGGGCATTGTAATTACGGTACGTGAGGTTTTACTCATACCATCTCCGTACAGGCGGATAAGGTCACTAGCGTATCAGCGTAGCCTTTCCAAAAACTACCGTCACTCATTTGCGCAATAGCCCAAACTCGTTGTGAGTCTCCAAGCCTCACTCTCGTTGTGACAATAGCCTTACCTGAGCGTGGCGTGAGATAGGCGCTAAAAATATTCGGCAGTGGATTACCTTCGGCTATCACATGAATCGCTTTGACGTAATCGGCCTCAGTCATCGGACTTTCAACACTGACCTTCAGCACCACTAAGTTACCATTCTCTACAAGGGGAGGAATAATCAAACTTACTCGCCCCTCTTGAATGCTGTTCGATCCTGTCAATTTTTCAATCGCAAGTGCAGCGTCGGCTTTTTTAGCAAAAGCACTTATAGGGTTTAGGCAAAAACTCAATGTCACCAAACCTATTTTCTGGACTTGTCTTAAGCAATCTCGGCGACTATGTATTTGAGGAGAGAGCGTATTGATCTTCATTGGGTATTGTTGTTATTTAAACTCACTAAAAAGGCTACAACATCTTCAATCTCTTGAGCACTTAAAATTGGCTGTCCTGCAAATTTAGGAGCAACCCGATTAAGGCCTTCAGTGCGGTAATACGAAGGCATGATGGTATTAGAGTTAAAGTGGCTAGCATCCACTATTCGCGCTCGCAGTTGAGGAGCATTTAAACGGGCTGAACTAAGACTCAAATCTGGGGCTAAATTTCCTTGAAAGCGCTCCTCCGGGAATGGCCCGCTGTGACATAAAAGGCATAGGCCGGTTTGTCTGCTGACCACAATGGCGCGACCACGCAAAGGATCGCCGGGAGAGCGCGAAAGGGGTTTCTCAATAAAGTCGCCTGCTTCCATTTGCGCATTAGCCACGCCAAGACTGAGGATGACTAGCATTACAGCCGCTAGTACATGCCTCATCCTCATTGCCGCAGTTTCAACACTTAAACAAGCTTAATGCCGCTATTTTTCAGAGGCACTGTGCGCAAACGTTTTCCTGTGGCGCGATAGATGGCATTGAGCACTGCTGGCGCAGCCACACAAATCGTTGGTTCACCAACCCCGCCCCATTCACTACCTCCACCTTCAATGAGGATAGCCTCTACCTTAGGCATCTGATAGAGACGAATTGAGTTGAAGGTATCGAAATTCTTTTGCACTACAGCACCCTTCTCAATCGTGATCTCTTCCTCAAAAAGAGCAGATAGACCATACACAAAAGAACCAGCTACCTGACGTTTGATTTGCGCTGGATTGACAACGTAACTAGGATCAGTAGCCGCCACAATGCGATGAATCTTTACATCAGTCCCATTGGTTACCGAGAGCTCACAGGCAGCGGCTACATAACTACCGAAGGCCTTCATTTGCGCAATACCGCGATACACGCCAGCTGGCGCTGGCTTTGTCCAGCCGATACCTTCTGCAGCAGCATTGAGAACCGCTAAATTACGGGGGTAGTTTTTCATATGTTTACGGCGAAACTCCACGGCATCCATTCCTGCCGCCTCAGCCAATTCATCCATAAAGGTTTCAATGAATATGGCATTTTGGTTTGCATTTACACCACGCCAGAAACCTGGAGGAACGTGCGTGTTACGCATCGCATGATCAATGTTTAAGTTATCAAAGCTATAACCAAACGCATGCTCACCCAGAGGTTCATATCCTTGGAATACCAATGGATCCTTACCTTTATTTGCTGCTACAACCGCCGGACGAACTGATGCCAGAATAGATTGACCCGATAGGCGAATATTTAAGGCAGTGACATTCTTATGCTCATCTAATGCGGCACTCATTTTGCACATCATCACTGGGTGATAACGCCCTTGCGTCATATCTTCTTCACGCGTCCAAATCAACTTAATGGGGGTGCCTGGCATTTGCTTGGCAATATTGACCGCTTGGGTTGTGTAGTCTTGGAAAGCACCACGACGACCAAATCCACCGCCTAAGTTCACCTTATAAACATTGCACTGTTCGGCAGGCAATCCTGATGCAGCAATGACTGCAGCCAATGAAGCTTCACCATCCTGAGTAGGAACCCAAGCCTCACAAGAATCGGCAGTCCATTTGGCAGTTGCTGTTTGAGGCTCTAACGTAGCATGGTTTAAGAATGGATAAGAATAGGTTGCTTCAATGGTTTTTGATGCGCTAGACATAGCCGCTTTTACATCACCATTAGCGTTATGGACAAATGCATCATCCGCACTTAAACCTGCTTCCAACATCTTCTTAATAGAGGCGCTAGATACATTGGCATTAGTGCCCTCATCCCAAACAAGGCTTACTTGATCCATCGCTGTTTTAGCTTGCCAGAAAGTTTCTGCCACAACCGCCACAGCGGAGTCTCCAACCTGAACCACTTTCTTAACGCCCTTCATGGACAATGCTTTAGTAGCGTCGTAGCTTTTAAGCTTGCCACCAAACACAGGACACTCTCGAATATTAGCAACCAACATGCCAGGCATTTTTAAATCGATGGCATAAATCTGCTTACCAGTTACCTTATCAGCCACACCATCAATTCGATTGACTGGCTTCCCAATCAACGTCCAATCCTTAGGATCTTTAAGGGTAATTTCTTTTGGAACCTCCAACTGAGAGGCGGCTACCGAAACCTTACCAAAAGTAGTCTTGCGACCAGATGGTGTATGTGTGATTACGCTGTTGAGGGCAACGCATTCCGAAGCGGGCACACCCCATTGAGTAGCGGCTGCTTCAATGAGCATCATGCGCGCCGCTGCACCCCCCTTACGAACATACTGCTCCGATGTGCGAATACCGCGACTGCCGCCCGTGGAATAACTACCCCAAGCTTGCTTGCGTTTTAAGCTTTCCCCTGGAGAAGGATACTCATAAGAGACTTTTTTCCAGTCGCACTGGAGTTCTTCCGCAACCATTTGAGCAAGGCCTGTGATCGTACCTTGACCCATCTCAGAGCGCACGATCCGAACAACAACATCGTCATTGGGCTTTACCACCACCCAGACGCCGATCTCAGGAGTGGCTAAGGGTAGCGAAGACGTAGTGCCTGAGCCTACTGCAGCATTAGCTGCAGACATAAAAGAAAAATCGAAACCAATCGCTAGACCAGTAGCAATAGCGGTGGAGCCCACAATAAAGTGGCGGCGGGATGTGTTTGTAGTAGTTGTAGTCATATCGATCCTTTATGCCTTGCTCACAGCATGAATCGCATCACGCACTTGTTGGAAGGTGCCACAACGGCAAATATTAGTTACTGCCTCATCAATCTGAGCATCCGTTGGCTTTGGGTTGTTTCGCAGTAAAGCGGTAGTCGCCATCACCATGCCGGACTGACAGTAACCACACTGAGGAACCTGATTGTCAACCCAGGCTTTTTGTACCTTAGAGAGCTGGCCATTCTTTTCTAAGCTTTCAATCGTTTCGATCTTTTTACCTTCTGCCGCACTGACAGGAAGCGCGCAACTACGTACTGCCTGTCCTTCAAATAACACGGTACAGGCGCCACACTGGCCGACGCCACAACCATATTTGGTGCCCGTTAAGCCGACCTGCTCACGGATTACCCACAACAAAGGAGTATCTGGATCAACATCAACCTTATATTTTTTACCATTGATATTTAATTCGGTCATGCACGATCTCCTGAAGGTTTTTTAATAAAGCTTAATTCGAAAATTAAAGCTTTTGCTTTCTTGGGATTATCTTAACCAAAATTCATTATGTTGCATTGCAACATAAATTAGCCCCTGTAAGATGACTCGATGATTTCAGGACTTGTTCAAATTTTGCTATTTCAAAGCTTGGGAGAGATCCTATCCAAGTTTGCCCTACCCACCCTACCGGGCCCAGTCATTGGTCTAGTGCTACTAATTGCGTGGCTGGTCCTACGGAAAGGCATTAATACAGAGCTGGCCTTAGTGGCCGATAGCTTTAGCCAATACTTTGGCTTGCTTTTTGTACCTGCTGCAGTGGGAGTGGTATTGTTTTTGCCGCAATTAAAAGCAAATGCTCTGGCTATCATTAGCGCCTTAGTGGTGAGTGTGATCTTGACCATTGCCACCAGTGCTGTCGTGGTACGTTTTTTAAGTCCCAAAGCGTCCAAGGGGCTTAACCATGAATGAACAGCATTCAATTGTGGAGATCTGGGTCTACCTCTCTGGGAGTCCCCTGGTTGCACTCTTTATTACTTTGGCCGCCTATCAAATAGGTCTATGGGTTTATAAATCCTCCAAGCAAAATCCTTTAGCCAACCCCGTGGCGATTGCCATTATTTTAGTAGCGAGCATGATTCAGTATGTAGATATGCCCTATTCGACCTACTTTGAAGGCGCGCAGTTTATTCACTTCCTCCTTGGATCTGCAACAGTCTCTTTAGCAATTCCAATTTACCGGGGTTTAAGTAGTCTAAAAGGTCGTGCACTCCCCTTGCTAGCGTCTTTAATGGCTGGTGGACTAGCCTCCATATTTAGCGCAGTCAATATTGCCAAATTATTAGGGGCAAACGCAAGTATTACAGGGGCGATGTACCCTAAATCGGTCACCGCTCCAATCGCAATGGGTATTGCTGAGCGCATTGGTGTGTCACCTACCCTCACCGCAATCTTTGCCGTAACCACCGGAATATTAGGCGCCATCTTAGCCCCCTTCATTTTTAATGCGCTAGGGATGAAAGAGTGGTGGCAACGAGGTTATGCTATTGGTATTGGCGCACACGGTATTGGTACATCACGCGCTTTTAGTATTCACCCAGAAGCTGGCACTTATGCCAGCCTAGCAATGGGCATGAACGGCGTGATTAGTGCGGTTGCCATTCCTTTTTTATATCACTTATTTAACAAGTAAATCTACCCACATGAAAATGATTCAAAAAATTAGCAAGCTACTCTTGAGCATTTACATGGTCTTGGGATGCCTCTCATTTGCAGTTGCGGCTACCGACCTTGATTGGCCCAAGAAACCTATCCTAGCTATCGTGTCATTTCCTGCAGGTGGGTCGACCGATACCTTTGCTCGCAGCATTGCCGCAACTCTTGGTGAGGCCTTAGGTCAATCAGTCGTCGTGGAGAATAAGCCTGGCGCAGGGGGAATGATTGGTCTTTCTGCTGCGGCTAAAGCTGCACCAGATGGATACACCATTCACATTAGTGGCTTGACTAATCAGGCTATTTCACAAGCCCTTTTTAAAAACCCTACTGCCGATTTGAGAACCAACTTTGTACCCGTGGCTCTGATCGGTACAGTCCCGCATTTAATTGTCGTTAATCCTGGCGTACCCGCTAAAAACCTCCCCGAACTGATTGCTTTTATTAAATCTAAAAATGGTAATTTCAATTACGCCTCACAAGGAAATGGCAGTCTGTCCCATCTCGAGTCCGCCTTGTTTATGCAGCGGATTGGTGCAAGCGGTACACACATCCCCTACAAAGGCAGTAGCTTTGCTTTGCCAGATTTAATTGCTGGCAATACCTTAATGATGTTTGATAGTGTGACAGCATCCATTCCCCATATTCAAAGCGGTAAGTTGCGCCCGATTGCAATTGCCGCTTCTGAGCGCTCACCATTGATACCTAATATACCCACGCTGGGCCAAGATGGTATGAAGCAATTTAACGTTGAAAACTATTACGCAATCTATGCCCCAAAAGGGACGCCCCCAGCCATCACCTCAAAAATAGAAGGGGAGCTTCGTAAAATCCTGAGCAATCCAAACTTCAAAAATCGTATGGCCAACC
>Ga0364921_10038_pt1 | contig 55097 bp, 54 predicted proteins | sample ExccelJu500001D3_2_FD_206956 | JGI IMG/M metagenome (GOLD analysis project Ga0364921, IMG submission 206956) | Enriched cells from Trout Bog Lake Hypolimnion, Wisconsin, USA - BchlTB.June20.5000.01.D3 | ecosystem: Environmental > Aquatic > Freshwater > Lake > Hypolimnion/Profundal zone | place...
TCAAATCCGCCCCTCTCTGAGCCGTCCATTACAAATCCACTGGCTCCAAGCTTGCCTTTACCTCATCGGAAGATCATCCGTAGCTGGTTGATCCCAATGGCACAGGGCGAAACTGGAAAAGCAATCATGTTGTTAATGATTGATGCCGCTTTGTGGCTCGGCTGTATAGCTGGTACAGTTTTTATAGAGAATGTATTAATCAAAATACTATTTGGCTTAGTTGCTGGATTTGTTACTGGCCGTATTTTCATTTTAGGTCACGATGCCTGCCACCAGAGCTTTACGCCTAACCGCGAACTTAATAAGATATTGGGCCGCATCGCTTTTTTACCATCCTTGACCCCTTATAGTTTATGGGATGTGGGCCATAACGTCGTACACCATGGTCAAACGAATTTGAAAGGGTTTGATTTTGTCTGGGCGCCCTTATCAAAACCAGAATTTGATGCTTTATCTCCTTGGCGCAAGGCCCTGGAGCGTCTCTACCGTAGCGGCTGGGGTCCTGTTTTCTACTATTTAATTGAAATCTGGTGGAGACGCGAGTACTTTCCGAACGCCAAAAATAAACCTGGTAATCGACCAATCTTTCTCAAAGACAACTTGTTAGTAACGGGTTTTGCCATCATTTGGATTGGCTGCTTGATTGCTGGTGCACTGGCTACAGGTCAATCGGTTTGGCTTGGGTTAATCACTGGCTTTGCTGTCCCATTCTTATTCTGGAACGGTATGATTGGTTTTGTGGTTTATGTTCACCATACCCATACCTCAGTATCCTGGTATGACAAGAAGGCAGAATGGTTGCGTGCCCAGCCCTTTGTTTCTACCACCGTGCATCTAACGTTTGGGTGGATCTGGGGTGCTTTAGTACATCACATCATGGAGCATACTGCCCACCACGTTGATATGAGTGTTCCTCTATATCGCCTGAAAGAGGCTCAAGACACTCTCGAAACTATCCTTCCAGACAGAATTTTTGTGCAAAAGTTCTCGTGGGCTTGGTATTTCGATACCGCTCGTAAGTGCAAGCTTTACGACTTTGAAAACAAAGCTTGGCTGGATTTTGATGGGAATAAAACGGCAGATTCAGTGCGGGTTGTGCTTAGCCCAGCCCCAGCGGGACAAAACGGGTAAAATAGATCCTCTGTTTAAGATTTGGATTACCCGGATTGCCCATGACTACCTCGACTCCAGCCGCCCCCCAAGATACTTCTCAAAGCCTTAAATTTTGCTCTTCTTGCAGTCGTGAAAAGCGTTTGGAAGGTGGAACATGGATTCCGACGAGTAATCGCAAGCAGCGCTGGATTTGCGCTAGTTGTCTATTTAACCGTACACACCGTACAGGTTCAGCTAAAACCTAAATCCGTTATTCGCCTCATAGCTCTACAAGCCCCTTAATCCCCAACATAGGGGTTCGTTTGACGTTCTTTACCAAATGTAGACATAGGGCCATGACCAGGCACAAACTGCACATCGTCTCCGAGAGGCCATAACTTTGTCTTAATGGCATTGATGAGGTCTGCATGATTGCCCCGAGGAAAATCCGTTCTACCAATAGATCCTGCAAATAGAACGTCTCCCACCAAAGCCAACCTATCTTCTTTATCGAAAAATACTACATGCCCAGGGGTGTGACCGGGGCAATGAAGCACCTCTAAGTCAACGTTACCAACCTGGACATGATCCCCGTCCTCAAGCCAGCGAGTAGGGACAAACGCCTTTGCATGACCAAAGCCAAATCGAGCCGTTTGTTCTGGTAATTGATCCAACCAAAACTGCTCATCAATTTGCGGCCCTTCGATAGGAACATTTAGCAGATCAGATAAATCCTTAGCAGCCGCGCAATGATCAAGATGACCGTGTGTCAGCAAGATTTTTTTTACTGTGCCACCAAGTTGTTTCACACTATCTAATATCTTATCAATATCACCGCCAGGGTCTACAACAGCAGCATCGCCAGTGTCTTGGCAGACCAAAATAGAGCAATTTTGCTCAAAGGGCGTGACAGGGACAATTCCTAGTTTGATCGGCATATAGAAAATTCTTAAATAGGTAAGCGACTAGTTTATGGCAGAGAAGCTAGAATATATCTCATAGGATAAATAATGAATACTCACGAATCTTTTAAATTTGCACAAACACATGAGTGGGCCTCTGAAGAGGAGGATGGACTTATTTGGGTTGGCATTAGCAATCACGCACAAGAGTCGCTGGGCGATGTCATGTTTTTTCAGGCCCCAGTATTAGGGCAAGCGGTACATCAAGGTGAAGTTATCGCCGCAATCGAATCTGTAAAAGCTGCTAGCGATATTCACGCCCCTATTGGTGGTGAAATTATCGCTTTGAATGAAACTCTAAATGCAAGTCCTGAAATTATTAACGAAAATCCTTATGGAACCTGGCTTTTTAAGATTAAACCTACATCTAATGAGACCCTTCATATCGACCTTGATAGATTGATGAGCCTAGAGCAATACGATTCGAGCGCTGGCGGTTAAAAAGTGTTTAGATAGCAATGGGATCTCGCTCAATTAACCAACGAATGCGCGAGGCTTTGCTAATTCGACCTTGTGAATCTTGACGCAGTTGTTGATCAACCGCCTCTAGCGCCTCTTGCAATAACTTGCGGTTGACCGATTCAATGACAAGTTGAGCCCGCTCAGAGCCGGCTACTCTCATAACCGTCTTGGGTACTGGGTCATAGACTTTCAGCTCTTTAGTAATTACGCCTTTAATCTTTAAACTACTCTTGAGTTCAGTTAAAAATTGAATTGCCTTATCTAAGTTTTTTGCCTCTGCATGTACTAAGGCTTGGTAAGAGAAGGGGGGTAATTTAGCCTCCTCCCTTTCATTGGCTGTATATGCTAAAAATCCATCCACATCATGGCGCAATAAATACTGATAGACGGCGGCTTCTGGATACTGCGTTTCAATATAGATATCCCCTCCATTCTGGCCACTTACTTCAGCTCTACCTGCGCGACCAGCAACCTGAACCAGCTGGGCAAATAACCTTTCAGCCGCTCGAAAATCTGCTGAGTACAGTCGTCCATCTGCATCAAGTACAGCAACCAAGCCGATATTTTGATAGTCATGCCCTTTAGCAATCATTTGCGTACCCACAACAATATCCACATTGCCATCATGTATCTTTTGAAAGAGCGCCTCGGCTCCCTTGTTTTTTTTACTTGAATCAGTGTCGACCCTGAGCACTCTTGCCTCCGGCCACATTTCCTCAATTGCATCTTCGAGCTTTTGGGTGCCGTGACCCAAAGTTTTTAAGTCTGCATTTCCGCATTCTGGACAAAAATTTGGAATAGGCTTAACTAAGCCGCAATGATGGCAACTAAGAATAGATCTCTTACCCAATGCTCCCGCCTTATGCAGAACCATATACGCTGAGCAATGTGTGCATTTAGATAGCCAATTACAAGCGCTACAACTTAATACTGGTGCATATCCCCGCCTGTTAATCAAAATCAGGCATTGCTTTTTTGCAGCTAGATTTTTACTAATGGCATGAGCAAGTGTTTTACTAACCAGACTTTTTTGTTTGCTAGCCCCGACATCCCCAGGGCTAAATTGGTTTTGTGGATCTCGTGTGTTAATTAAATGCACCTGTGGAAGCCTTGCACCTTGCGCGCGCTGGTCAAGTCGAACATACTCGTAACGACCAGACTTAGCGGCCAACCATGTCTCCAACGATGGTGTTGCAGATGAAAGCAAGATTGGTATTGACTGATCGTGTGCACGCCATATTGCTAAGTCTCTAGCCGAGTACCTCGTACCCTCCTGCTGCTTATAGGAAGAGTCATGCTCCTCATCAACTACCACCGCCCTTAAGTTTGGCATTGGTGTTAATGCTGCTAAACGCGTTCCTAAAATAATCTGCGCCTTTCCTGTCATTGCCTCATACCAGGCTATACCTCTTTTCTTTTCAGAAACACCGCTATGTAAAACTGCCATCACCTTATCCGGGAAGTAGGCTTTAATTCTCCTTTCCAGCTGTGGTGTTAAATTAATTTCTGGCACTAGCAATAAAATTTGTGCGCTCGGATCTACCAGGATACTTGAAAGCCAATTTAAAAAAACAGCTGTTTTCCCGCTACCTGTTTGACCTTGCAACAAAATAACCCTAAAACATTTTTTATTTGCTGCCTCATTCATTAATACTTTTAATGCGTTTTTTTGATCTGGGTTGAGCTGATCTTCGCTGATAAATCCGTCCCCGACGATCTGAGGTTTATTTTTTTTATTCTCAAGAACAGCCAATTTGTTGGGGATCTTTTCCCATTCACCTGTCTTTTTCCACATTTGTGGGATGCTCGGTAATATTGTTTCACCCAATGAATGAATGTAATACTGGCTTGCAAAATTCATCAGTCGCAACAAAGCTGGGTCTAGGGCGGGAAGGGGTGCCAGTTGCCTTACTTGCTTTAATTTATCGATTTCATAATCGGAGTGAGCGCTAACTTTTATAACCAGTCCAATTGAAATCGCGCGCCCAAACGGTACCTCAACTAAGTGGCCAATCTCTGGTAATGCTCCTAATTTTTCCGCATCCCATAAATAATCAAAACCCTGCGACAAGGGCTTATCTAGCACCACTTGAACTACTATGGGTTTAGGGCTCAATTGCTTCTGTGCCTGCATTTGCTTGTGGATAAGTCTGTGGATATCATTCTAAAATTTCTATTTCTCAAGCTCTTTTATTAGATAGATAATTTAACTTGAATAAATGAATATTACTATTTATTTATTAAAATCAATAAGTTGCATTGGTTACTAAAGGTGAATGTTTATCTTTCCCTCGAATCTTGCTGTATTTTGGTTTATGCACCAAGCTGTGCATAACTTTTTACTTATTTTTTGCTAAGTTAGCAATTACTTGGGATTATTGCTTTACCCTGAGGGCTTTTGACTGAGAAATAACAGTCTCGGCTAAAGTGCTCACGCTCTGGGGAGGGGTATATTGATTAATGCCATGGCCCAGATTAAAGATATGTCCATCTAGGGGGTGAAGCCCCGCCTTTAATGCTGGTGCCTGTGCTAAATCCTCGAGCAAGGAATTTGCAGCTTCAGCAATTTGTTTGGGTTCCGAAAACAGTATTAATGGGTCTAGGTTACCCTGTAACGCTAAAGGTTTGTTAATTTCAAGCAATTGTTTACGGGCTCGACTTAAGGACATAGTCCAATCTATCGCAATAACATCTGCACCAATTTGTGCCATGTCATTCAACCAGATTCCACCGCCTTTGGTGAATACTATAATTGGTATTTTTCTACCCTCATGCTCTCGCGGCAATAAGGTTATCACTTTTTGCATAGCTGCCAAAGACATGCGTTGGTACCAACCGTCAGGAAGTAAGCCTCCCCAGGTATCAAAAATCATCAATGCCTGAGCGCCAGCCTTGACCTGCTCGATTAAGTAGTTAGCTATAGATTGAACGTTAATTTCCAAAATATGGTCTAGCAGATCTGGTCGACTGAACATCATAGTTTTGGCATGACGGAAATCGTCAGATCCAGATCCATCAATCATGTAACAGGCCAACGTCCATGGACTTCCTGAAAACCCTATTAATGGGACTCGTTGCTTACCATCCTGTATTAATGCTTTCCGTATTTCTGACACAGCATCAAAAACATATTGGAGCTGATCCATATCAGCAACACGTAGTTTTTTTACAGCCTCTTCAGTTCGAAGTGGGTTATCAAAACTAGGCCCTTCACCTGCTGTAAATTTCAGCCCGAGGCCCATTGCATCGGGAATAGTCAAGATATCAGAAAAAAGAATGGCAGCATCAAGTGGGTAACGATCCAAAGGCTGGAGCGTTACTTCAGTTGCATATGCAGGATTTTTTGCAAGTCCCAGGAAACTACCCGCTCTAGAGCGAGTAGCGTTGTATTCTGGAAGATATCGGCCAGCTTGTCGCATGAGCCAAAGCGGCGTTTGATCAACCGCTTCACCCAAGCAGGCTTTTAAAAACCGATCATTTAGCAACAAGGATAACCGGCTTTACTTCTTACGACGAAAACGAGCAATCGCCGCTAATTGCGCAGCCGCCATAACAAACTCAGACTGAGCCAAAGCCAAATCAAAATCAGTGCCGCGATTTTGCATTGCTTCTTCAGCGCGCTTCTTAGCTTCCAGAGCTTTAGCCTCATCAAGATCATGGCCACGGATCGCGGTATCTGCTAGGACCGTTACATGATCGGGTTGAATTTCTAAATATCCGCCAGCAACGAATACAAACTCTTCGTCGCCATCAGCCTTTTCAATACGAACCGATCCTGGACGAATACGTGTAATCAAAGGAGTGTGGCCATGCAAAATACCGAGCTCGCCAGTTTCACCGGGAAGCGCCACGAAATTGGCTTCCCCGCTAAAAATAGATTGCTCGGCACTTACTACATCGACGCGTATGGTTGACATAATTTCCTTAGATGAGTTCGATTAAAGCTTCTTAGCTTTCTCGATGGCTTCATCAATTGAACCCACCATATAGAACGCTTGCTCTGGCAAGTGATCCAATTCACCGCTACAAATCATCTTGAAGCCGCGGATGGTTTCTTTTAATGGTACATATTTTCCTGGAGAACCAGTAAATACTTCAGCAACGTGGAATGGCTGAGATAAGAAACGTTGAATTTTACGAGCGCGTGATACGGCCAACTTATCCTCTGGTGATAGTTCATCCATACCCAAAATCGCAATAATGTCACGCAGCTCTTTATAGCGCTGTAACGTCATTTGAACTTCACGGGCAACTTCATAATGCTCTTGTCCAACCACTTGTGGATCAAGTTGACGGCTGGTTGAATCTAACGGATCTACCGCTGGATAGATACCCAAGGCGGCGATGTCGCGTGACAAAACAACGGTTGAATCTAAGTGCAAGAATGTTGTTGCGGGTGATGGATCGGTCAAGTCATCCGCAGGAACATAAACGGCCTGAATAGAGGTGACAGAACCTGTCTTAGTTGAAGTAATACGCTCTTGCAATTTACCCATCTCTTCAGCTAAAGTAGGCTGATAACCAACAGCCGAAGGCATACGACCAAGCAAAGCAGATACCTCGGTACCAGCGAGGGTGTAGCGATAAATATTGTCAACGAAGAACAAAATATCGCGACCTTCGTCACGGAATGCTTCGGCCATGGTCAAACCAGTCAACGCAACGCGTAAACGGTTTCCAGGAGGCTCGTTCATCTGACCAAAAACCATTGCTACTTTATCGATAACATTAGATTCTTTCATCTCGTGGTAGAAGTCGTTGCCTTCACGAGTACGTTCGCCAACACCGGCAAACACAGATAAACCGGAATGTTGTTTAGCAATATTGTTAATCAACTCCATCATGTTCACGGTTTTACCAACACCTGCACCGCCGAACAATCCTACCTTACCGCCTTTAGCAAACGGACAAACTAAGTCAATAACCTTAATCCCGGTTTCAAGCAAGTCAACGGAAGGTGAGAGCTCATCAAACTTTGGTGCTGGCTGGTGAATGGCGCGTCGCTCCTCAGTTGCGATTGGCCCTGCATCGTCAATTGGACGACCCAAAACGTCCATGATGCGACCAAGTGTTGCAGGCCCGACTGGAACAGAAATAGGTTTGCCTGTTGACTTCACTTCCATGCCGCGACGCAAGCCATCGCTTGCACCCATAGCAATAGCGCGCACTACGCCGTCACCAATTTGCTGCTGAACTTCAAAGGTCAAGCCTTTTTCAGCAAATGATTTTTCACCACTATCAACCAATGTCAATGCATCATAAATGCTTGGCATATTGTCGCGTGGGAACTGGATGTCCACCACTGGACCGATACATTGCACGATATTTCCGTTACTCATCGCATTTCTCCGATTTAATTCCTGAATTCTTTCGTAATCCTAAACGCTGACCGCTTAAACCGCAGCCGCTCCACCAACAATTTCCGACAGCTCTTTAGTAATTGCAGCTTGTCGTGTTTTGTTGTATTCCAATTGCAATTCGCCAATTACGTTCTTTGCATTATCTGAAGCGGCCTTCATCGAGACCATCCTCGCAGATTGCTCTGAAGCCATATTTTCAGCGACTGCTTGATAAATCATTGCTTCTACGTAGCGCTTGAGCAGGCCATTCAAAATAGATTCTGCATCTGGCTCGTAAATATAATCCCAAGAGTGTCCTGATTTCTCTTCAGAGCCTAATATTGCTGGCTCTAAAGGCAAAAGCTTTTCAATTACAGCCTCTTGTTTCATAGCATTTACAAAGCGGTTATATGCCAAATAAACTGCATCAATCTCGCCGCGCTCAAACGCTTCTAACTGGGCTGTAATTGCACCTATTAACACATCCATATGTGGCGTATCGCCAATATGAGTAGTCTGAGATATTAATTTAGCTTTTGAGCGATTTAAAAACTGCAAACCTTTTGAACCAATAGCCGTATATTCAATACCAACTTGAGTTGCACTCATATCGCGCACTTGATTTGTAACTAGGCGCAAAACGTTGGTGTTTAAGCCGCCACACAAACCTTTGTCGGTTGTAACCAAGATAGTGCCAATTTTCTTAACTTCGCGTGTCGCCATGTAAGCAGGGCGAAACTCCGGGTTGGCTTTTGACAGATTGGCAACAATTTCACGAATTTTTTCAGAATAGGGGCGAGCATTACGCATGCGCTCCTGGGCGCGGCGCATTTTTGATGCAGCGACCATTTCCATTGCCTTCGTGATCTTGCGCGTATTTTGCACGCTCTTGATCTTGGATCGTATCTCTTTTGTGCTTGCCATGATTTATGTGTGCCCTCTTAAAAAGAGGCCGAACGCTTGTAATCCTCAATGGCAGTGCGTAGAGCGACTTCATCATCCTTGCTTAAATCCTTGGTCTCTTCAATACGAGCAACTAAGTCTGCGTATTTAGACTTCAAGTGATCCTGTAAGCCTTTTTCAAAAGGCAATACAAACTTCACTTCAATATCGTCAAAGTAACCGTTGTTCATCGCATAAAGTGAAACTGCCATCTCCCAAACCTGCAAAGGCTTGTATTGGGCTTGCTTACACAATTCAGTAACTCGACGACCACGCTCGAGCTGTTTACGTGTGGCGTCATCAAGGTCAGATGCAAACTGTGCAAATGCAGCTAATTCACGATACTGAGCTAAGTCGGTACGAATGCCGCCTGATAATTTCTTAATCACTTTAGTTTGAGCTGCACCGCCAACGCGGGAAACTGAAATACCAGCGTTAATAGCAGGGCGTACGCCAGCATTAAACAAGTCTGTTTCCAAGAAAATCTGGCCATCGGTAATCGAAATCACATTGGTTGGAACGAATGCAGAAACGTCTCCAGCCTGAGTTTCAATGATTGGTAACGCTGTCAAAGAACCCGTCTTGCCTTTCACTGACCCATTGGTAAATTTCTCAACATACTCAGCATTTACACGTGCGGCGCGCTCAAGCAAGCGTGAGTGAAGATAGAATACGTCGCCAGGGTAAGCTTCGCGCCCTGGTGGGCGGCGCAAGAGCAAAGAAATCTGACGGTATGCGACAGCTTGTTTTGTTAAATCGTCGTAAACAATCAAGGCATCCTCACCGCGATCTCGGAAGTATTCTCCCATTGTGCAGCCTGCATATGCCGATAGGTATTGCATTGCAGCTGACTCAGAAGCACTTGCTGCTACAACTACCGTGTACTCCATCGCACCCAATTCGCTAAGCTTTCGAACTACGTTTGCAATGGTAGATGCTTTTTGACCAATCGCAACATAAACGCAAAATACGCCTTTACCTTTTTGATTAATGATTGCATCAACTGCAACTGCTGTCTTACCAGTTTGGCGGTCGCCAATAATTAACTCGCGCTGACCGCGGCCAATAGGAACCATCGCATCAATCGCCTTTAAGCCCGTTTGCACTGGCTGACTAACAGATTGTCGTGCGATAACGCCTGGCGCTACCTTTTCAATAAAATCGGTTAATTTAGTATTGATTGGCCCCTTGCCATCAATTGGCTGACCAAGCGCATTAACAACGCGACCGAGCAACTCTGGGCCAACAGGAACTTCCAGAATGCGGCCAGTACATTTAACTGGGTCGCCTTCTTTAATGTGCGTATATTCGCCGAGCACAACAGCCCCAACTGAATCACGCTCAAGGTTTAAAGCTAGACCGATGGTGTTGTTAGGAAACTCCAACATTTCGCCCTGCATAACACCAGACAGGCCGTGCACGCGGCAAATACCGTCGGTCACTGAAATAACAGTGCCTTCGTTGCGAAGCTGGGAATCTACGCCCATTTCGCTAATTCGGCTTTTGATCAGCTCGCTGATCTCGGAAGGGTTGAGTTGCATTACTTACTCCTGGGTCTTATTTCGTATGTTCTTAATAGGGATAACTTATGCGCCAAGACTTGCTTGCATTTGAGCTAACCGTGCCTTAACCGAACTATCCAATACCTCATCTCCAACTTGAATGCGAACACCGCCAATCAACGCCGAATCAATCTGAATAGTTGGGCGCAGTTCTTTACCCCCAAAACGCTTTTTCAAACTTGACAACAATTCTTTGAGCGCACTACCTTCAATTGGAAATGCGCTTGTAATAATCACTTCTGCCGCATCTTCGCTTTTATTCTTCATTGCCTCAAATTGACGTGCAATTTCGGGTATGGCTGCCAAGCGATGATTGTGATTCACAAGACTTAAAAAACTTGAAATCTTGCCGTCTAGCTTAGACGTAACCATGCCAGAAAGTAGCTTGCTCAGATCATCCGCAGAAACTTTTGGATTATTTGATAAAACAGCAATTTCTGGCATAGCTGAAAGTTGAGCAAGTTCGCTTAACTGCTCTAAAAAGGCGGGGAGCTCGGCAGGCTTGGCACTTTGAAAAAGTGCTTCAGCATAGGGGCGCGCAATTGTGGCTAATTCAGCCATATCAGAGCTCTGCCTTTAATTGATCAAGTAATGTGCTGTGAGTTTTTGCATCAACTTCTCTGCGCAAAATTTGCTCAGCACCCTTCACAGCCAACACGGCAACCTCTGCGCGCAATACTTCGCGTGCACGTGATACCTGTTGATCTGCATCTTGTTTGGCTTGAGAAATAATGCGAGCGGCTTCCGCCTCTGCATTTGATCGAATTTCTTCAGCCGACATTTGGGCGCGCTTTTCAGCCTCAGCAACACGCTGAATGCCTTCTTGACGGGCTTTAGATAATTCCAACTCTGCCTCGTTATTTGCGAGAGCTAATTCTTCTTTTCCGCGCTGGGCCGCAGCCAAGCCATCGGCAATTTTAGTTGAGCGCTCATCTAGTGCCTTAACAAGCGGTGGCCACACAAATCGTGCGACAACCCACCATAAGACAAAGAAAACGATCATTTGCGCGAATAGGGTCGCGTTCAGATTCACGATATTCCTTTCAGTATTGTTGTGAACGGTTGGATGACCATACAGTCATCCACGCCAAAACAATTACTTAATAACAGCGAGCAGTGGGTTTGCAAAAGCAAACAACATTGCAACACCAACGCCGATTAAGAATGCAGCATCAATCAAGCCGGCCAAAAGAAACATTTTGGTTTGCAATTCATTAATCAATTCGGGTTGACGGGCAGCGCCCTCAATGAATTTTCCGCCCATTAGGCCAATGCCCAAACAGGCTCCTAAAGCGCCAAGGCCGATGATAAGGCCAATACCAATAGCGGTTAGTCCTTGAATGTTAGCTAAGAATGCTTGCATGTTTACTCCTAAGTATTAAAGATGAAGTTAAAAATAAAAAAATTAATGATGACTGTGGGCTTGGCCGATGTATACCAAAGTCAACATCATAAAAATAAAAGCTTGCAACAAAATGACCAAAATATGAAAAATTGCCCAGGCTGATCCAGCAATGACATTGCCTACAAAGCCAAGCATGTAAAGATCAAAATTAAAGGTCCACATACTTCCCAAAAGGGCAATGAGTAAAAAGATTAATTCGCCTGCATACATGTTTCCAAAAAGCCGCATACCCAATGAAACACCTTTAGCAATGTATTCAATGATGTTCAAAATAAGGTTGAATGGCGCAAGATACCACTTTGCACCAAATGGGGCGGAAATCAACTCGTGCAAAAAGCCGCCGATGCCCTTCACTTTGATGCTGTAGAAGAACACTAACAAGAGAATCGAGAAAGACAAGCCAAAAGTAGCGTTCAAATCGGTTGTGGGCACTATCTTATGATGTGGAACATGCACTCCAAAACTACCAACAAATTGGTTTACGCCAAAAATCCAATCTACAGGCACTAAATCCAGAGTATTTAGAAGGATGATCCAGCAAAAAACAAAGAGGGCTAAAGGGGCAATAAAAGTACGATTGCCATGGACAATACTCTTGGTTTGGTTGTCCACCATCTCAACAAGCATCTCCACTAGACATTGAAAGCGCCCAGGAACTCCAGGGGATGCTCTGCGTGCCGCAATTACCAAAAGAAACACAGTGATCAACCCCATTAAAGAGGTCCAAAAAATAGTGTCTAAATTAATGATGCTGAAGTCAATGACCGAGGTTTGCGCTCCGCCAACGTTATTTAGGTTTTGCAGGTGTTCCGCAATATAAGCGGTAGGTGTAAGCGGTTCGCTAGCCACATGATGGGCTATCTCTGCTGCTCCGTTGACTTCGCTAGACATCTCTCAACAAATCCTTATTTATTAACTGCCTGTTACTTCCAAAACCACACCAATAAATAACATTTCAGCGTAGCAAAATAGGTAACAAGCAAAAGTATCCATTTTAAATCAGGCTGCTTTAGGGCAAAGCCAATAAACAAGAGGACAGTTGCAAGAATTTTTATAAATTCACCAGAAACCACCGCTGTTAAATAGCCGCCGGGACTTGATTTAGTACTCTTTTTTGCAGCCTCTAATCGCATCAAAAACAATGCTGCAGGCAAAAATCCAATCAAGCCACCAACAAAAGCAGAGTAAGTATAGACGAGTCTATTGCCCTGACCAGCAAAAATATAACAAGAACCAGCAATTATCAGGGTAATCACTATCTGCGCAAAAACTATAAGCCAACTATTAACGGATAAAAACTGTCTTGGTTTTGCGCTACGCAAATCATCCATTTCCGTTTTGTTATAGACCCGATAGGCCTCCTCAGAAGACTCCTCCCAATTATTTATTTTGGGCATTGGATTTGGGTCTATTTTCAATAGTTAAAAATTTTATGTTTGCTGTATTAAATATCAAGAGTCATTCTCAACGCCCAACTTTTTCAACAAGGAATCGAGCTCATCAAATTGGCTAAAACGGATTCTTAACTCGCCGCCTTTACCCTTAAACTTAAATTCTGTATTTAGGCCGATTAAATCAGCGATTTCTTGCGTCAATCGCCGCATATCTGGGTCGTTGTACGCGGCTAAAGAGGGGGCTTTAATTTTGGATTTTTTATCTCCAATTTGACCTCCAACCAGCACTAAGGCTGCCACCATTCTTTCGGCCTCCCGAACTGATAGGCCTTGCGCTGCAATTCTTTGCGCCAAAGCTACTTGACTTGCGCCAGGTAACGGAATAAGTGCTCGGGCGTGGCCCATATCAATATCGCCCGCTAAAAGCATTGCTTGAACTGTTTTTGCCAGCTGGCTCAAGCGAAGCAAATTCGTAATAGCGCTTCGTGACTTTCCAACTGCTTTTGCGGCTTGCTCATGAGTGAATCCAAATTCAGCAATGAGTCTTGCCAGACCCCTCGACTCTTCAAGAGGATTTAAATCCTCTCGCTGCATATTTTCAATCAATGCCATTGCCGCAGCGGCTTGATCATTGGCGCCTGAAACCAATACAGGAACCTCGCTTAAGCCCGCTAAAGATGCCGCACGAAAACGCCGTTCGCCAGCGATAATTTCATATTTTCCAGGCTCGACCATCCTCACTAACAAGGGCTGCATCACACCTTGCTCACGAATACTTTCTGCTAACTCTTGCAGGGCACTAGCTTCCATTTTTTGGCGTGGCTGATATTTTCCAGCCTGAAGTGCGGTTAATGGCAGGCGGTTAATTTCAGTTGAGCTTTCTTGCTTAGCCTTATCCCCCAACAATGCCTCTAGGCCGCGACCCAACCCTTTTTTCTTTATTGCAACCATACGTTTTATCGTCTTCCTAAAAATTACATTTGCTTAATGCGCTCGATCATTTCGGCGCCAAACTCTAGATAGGCTTTTGCGCCTCTTGATGATTTGTCAAAAACTACCCCAGGAAGTCCGTAAGACGGGGCCTCGGCTAAACGTACGTTACGTGGAACAATCGTCTTGAACACCTTGTCACCAAAATGCTCCAGCAGTTGATCAGACACCTGTTGCTGCAATGTCATGCGCGAATCAAACATCACCCGCAAGAGCCCGATGATGACCAAGTCTGGATTTAAATTGGCGTGAACTTGTTTAATAGTATTGACTAGGTCTGACAAGCCCTCAAGTGCAAAGTATTCACATTGCATTGGCACGATAACGCCATTTGCGGCACACAAGCCGTTGAGCGTAAGCAAAGAAAGTGCAGGGGGGCAGTCAATCAAAATAAAGTCATAGTCATTCGCCACTGCGGTAAGCGCCTCTTTCAATCGCTGCTCACGTGATTCCAAGTCAACCAATTCAATTTCTGCGCCAGCTAAATCACGATTTGCTGGCAGCACATCATAACCAGAACTTTCACAAGGTTGGGCACAATCCCTGATTGTGGCAAGCCCAATTAATACCTGATATACGCTTTTATTTAAGTTTGCTTTTTCGATTCCGGAGCCCATTGTTGCATTTCCCTGAGGGTCTAAATCAACCAATAAAACCCGTTGCTTGAGGCCTGATAAGCCAGCAGCTAAATTGACGGCCGTCGTGGTTTTACCAACTCCGCCCTTTTGATTTGCAATACAGAAAATTTTTGCCATGGCTACTTTTAAGGGGTCTGCTTCAAAGAGGGTGATTTTCTCACGGGGGACAACACCAAAAGGCGCCTTTCCACTGTAAGGCTAGGTATATGCAAAGGTTGATCGGCGATTAAGCGCCAATCTTCCATTGAAACTTCTTGCAACTCTTCATCTGCGCGCTTAGCCTTCATTGCAAATACAAGGCCTTCAGGCTTCAATAAGGGTAGCGAGAGATCTAAAAATCTCTTCAAACTGGTGAATGCTCTCGAAATTACTGCGTCGAACTGGGCGGGATGCTTTAGGGCCGTAGACTCTACGCGCTCACTCAATATCTGAATGTTATTTAACTTCAGCTTGCCTCGTATGTGCTGCAAAAATGCGGTTTTTTTTCGAACCGCCTCAATTAGCGTCATATTCCACCCGGGCTGTAAGATCGCAATGGGAATTGCTGGCAAACCACCACCAGAGCCAAGATCTGCAATCCTAGCATCTAAGTCAACTAAAAAATGCCTCATTAAAGGTAAAACTGCAATAGAATCAATGAGGTGCAATCGTATTGAATTTATATCGCCCTCTATTGCAGTAAGGTTATGAACCCGGTTCCAGCGCCCCATCTCTTGTAAAAATACCTCTAAATCAGCAATATTGCCCGGGCTTAAGTCCAAACCAAGACTCTGAATACCTAGCTCAGCCAACCCTTCGCTCATACCGTCTCTTGGGGGCGCCCCAAGCCCTTTTTAAGGTGCACCAATAATAAAGAAAGTGCTGCCGGCGTTATCCCGGAGATTCTGCCTGCTTGACCCAAGGTACCGGGTTTGTATAAATTTAATTTTTGTTGAACCTCTTTTGATAGGCCGGGAACCTGGGTATAGTCCATTAATTCCGGCAAAGGAAAGTGCTCATTATGTTCCTGGCGTGCAATTTCCACGGATTGCCTCTCGATATACCCTTGATATTTAATCGAAATCTCCACTTGATTGGAAATTTGCTGCGCCAAACCGAGATCATCGTCCAAGCTTCCAGGTGACCACATTCCATCTGCAAAACTAGTAATGGCCTCATAAGTTAGGCCTGGGCGCCTTAAAATATCTGCCAAACTGCAATCGCTGGATAAATCTTGCCCCAAAAGCGCTGAAACGGCCTTGGCTGATTCATGCTTTGGCCCAATCCAAATCTCTTGCAATCGAATTGTTTCACGTGAAACAGCCTCCTGTTTTCTACAAAATACGTTCCAACGCCAATCATTAACCAACCCCAAGCCTCGACCAATCGTAGTTAGCCGCATGTCTGCATTATCTTCACGCAAGCTGAGGCGATATTCTGCTCTGCTAGTAAACATTCGATAGGGCTCTTGAACGCCCAAGGTAATAAGATCGTCAACCAAAACCCCAATATAAGACTCACTTCGCTTAGGCAACCAAGGCTCTTTGTCTTGTGAAGCTAACCCAGCATTAATTCCGGCCAGCATGCCTTGAGCTGCAGCCTCCTCATACCCAGTAGTGCCATTAATTTGGCCTGCAAAATACAGCCCTTTAATAGCTTTTGTTTCTAAGCTATGCCTAAGATGACGAGGATCATAAAAATCATACTCAATGGCATATCCAGGGCGAACAATAACAGCGGACTCAAGACCTCGGATGCTCCGGACTAAATTCCACTGCACATCAAAAGGGAGGCTTGTAGAAATTCCATTGGGGTAATACTCATTAGTAGTAAGACCCTCGGGTTCCAAAAAGATCTGATGACTATTTTTTGAAGCAAAGCGATGAATCTTGTCTTCAATTGAAGGGCAATAGCGGGGGCCGACACCCTCAATTACACCTGTATACATTGGGGAACGATCTAATCCACCCCTGATGATGTCATGAGTCTGCTCGTTTGTATGGGAAATCCAGCATGAAACTTGTTTGGGGTGTTGTTCGGGCCGACCCAAATATGAGAAAACAGGCATTGGGTCTAGATCACCGGGTTGCTCAAGCATGACTGAGAAATCGATTGTCCGACCATCAATCCGAGGAGGGGTGCCCGTTTTAAGTCTGCCTTGTGGGAGCTTTAATTCTTTTAATCTAGACGAAAGGGATGTTGCGGCTGGATCGCCAGCACGTCCACCAGCGTAGCTATTAAGACCCACATGGATTTTTCCATCTAAAAAGGTTCCCGCTGTCAGCACAACTTTTTTGGCCATAAACTTAAGGCCCATTTGTGTAACAACCCCCTGAACCTCGTCACCACTGACCAGCAAATCATCAACCGCAGCTTGAAAAAGGCTTAGGTTCGCCTGATTTTCCAACCGATGGCGAATAGCCGCTTTATATAAAACACGATCTCCTTGGGCTCGAGTAGCTCGCACTGCCGGGCCCTTACTAGAGTTAAGGATGCGAAACTGAATGCCAGCCTCGTCTGCAGCAGAAGCCATAGCACCGCCCATGGCATCTATTTCTTTTACTAAGTGGCCCTTACCAATTCCTCCAATAGAGGGGTTGCAACTCATTGCCCCTAAATTTTCAATACTATGGGTGATTAGGAGGGTGTCACACCCCATGCGTGCTGATGCTAGTGCGGCTTCAGTTCCTGCGTGGCCACCACCAACTACTATGACATCGAAATTTTTTGAATAGCGCATGATTTGCCTCAGATAGGGCGATGATCATAGCATTTTGTTGGTTTCACGTGAAACAAAAATAATAAAGTTTGAGTCCCAACACTATAAATTAATGTAAGTCCTTGTTTTAATTGTATTTTTATTAATTAAGCTAAAAACGAAAAGCGCAAGCCATATGAATGCCCTGACTCCAACTCCGCCACCCAACACATAAGAACGTCAATTAGCTTTTAGATTTAAAGAAGGCGCTAATTTCACCAACAACGCCGCGGCGGAATGCTAAAACACAAATTACAAAAATAAAGCCGGTGGCTATCGTGCTCCAAGATCCGATATTAGCTAAATAGTTTTGGAGGGAGACCACAATACCCGCACCAACGGCTGGACCTAAGATTGTTCCCATTCCACCAAGTAGGGTCATCAGAACCACCTCGCCCGACATGTGCCAGTGAACATCTGTTAAGGTTGCGAGCTGAAAAACCAAAGCCTTCATTGAGCCAGCAAGGCCAGCAAGAGTAGCCGACAATACAAAAGCCGTTAACTTAAAACGATCGACGTCATAGCCAAGTGAAATGGCGCGCGGTTCATTTTCGCGAATAGCCTTAAGAATCTGACCGAAAGGCGAGTAAACAGTACGCATGATGAGCGCAAAACCCAATAAAAAAACTGCTAAAACAAAGTAATACATCGAAACGTCGTTATTTAAATCAATGAAGTTTAGTAGCTTGCCACGGGGCACTCCTTGTATTCCATCTTCACCGCCAGTAAATGGAAGTTGAACCGCAAGGAAGTAAACCATTTGAGATAGCGCCAAAGTCACCATAGCAAAGTAAATGCCTTGCCTGCGAATGGCCAATGCGCCTATCAAAAATCCAAGAACGCCTGAACCAATGACGCCTAAAATAATTCCCAACTCGGTGGAAAGCCCCATCTCCTTGCAAAAATAGGCGGTAATGTAGGCCGAAGTGCCAAAGAATGCGGCATGACCAAACGACAATAGCCCCGTAAAGCCAAGTAATAAATTAAAAGCGCAAGCAAAGAGGGCAAAGCAAAGTACCTTCATTGCAAATACTAAATAGATAAAATCCTGGAATGGCAAGAGCAGGGCAATTAAAGCAAGGATGCCATAGAGTAATTTAACTTTTGAACTCATTTTATTTTTCCCGCCCAAAAAGACCAGCTGGGCGAATCAATAACACGATTGCCATGATCACAAAAATAACCACGCCAGATGCCTCTGGGTAAAACACTTTGGTTAGGCCCTCAACTAAACCCAGAGCAAGGCCCGTAAGAATAGCGCCCATGATGGATCCCATGCCACCAATGACGACTACCGCAAATACAACAATAATGAGATTCGACCCCATCAATGGGTTAACTTGAAAAATGGGGGCGGCCAATACGCCAGCAAAACCGGCAAGGCCAACACCATAAGCGTAGGCCAAGGAAATCATGAGGGGGACATTAATCCCAAACGCTTGGAGAAGTTTTGGATTTTCTGTTCCAGCTCGAAGATAGGCGCCCAGCTTTGTTCTCTCAATAACATACCATGTAGAGAAGCAAACGGTCATAGAAATAAACACAACCCAAATTCGATATTTTGGCAAGACAATCCCAATAGATTCAAGAGGAATTGCGCCTTGGAGTATCTCAGGGGCGGGATAACTCTCCCCAGATATGCCATACCAGTGGCGAAACATTCCCTCGATAATTAATGCCAAACCAAAAGTTAATAAGAGGCCATACAAATGGTCGAGGTGATATAGACGCCTCAACATCGTACGCTCAAGAATTAAACCGAAACCCGCCATTATTAGCGGCACAAGAATGAGGGCAAACCAATAATTAATTGTCAGGTCAGGAAAACCTAGCCATTGACCAAATTGAGTTAAACCAATCCACGCAATAAAAGCGCCCATGGTGTATTGAGCGCCATGCGAGAAGTTAATAATGTTGAGAAGGCCAAAAATGATGGCCAAACCCAAACTCAAAATGGCATAGAAAGAGCCATTGATCAGCCCCACCAAGAGCTGAGCAATCAGCCCTTGAGGGGTAATTCCAAGAAGTTCAAACATGCTTGATTTCTAAATAAACTACTTGTTAACCAACTTGCACTTTGACTGTGAAAGTGGAAGGGTGGCTTCTGCTGCAGGAATAACAGCACGTATGTAGTAATAATCCCATGGGCTTTTTGATTCTGAGGGCTTCTTCACCTCGAGCAGGTACATATCATGCTCGAACTTGCCATCAGCACGAATCTTCCCCTTAAACAAGCCGTCATCAATGGTGGTTGATTTCAAAACCTTCATTACAGCTTGTGTATCGTCAGTTCCAGCCGTTTGTACCGCCTTTAAATAATTAAGGACAGATGAATAAACTCCGGCCTGAACCATGGTTGGCATGCGCTTATGTTGTTCGAAAAAACGTTTTGAAAAGGCGCGCGTTTTATCGTCCTTGTCCCAGTAGAAGCCTTCAGTTAAGTACATGCCTTGAGCAGCACTTAATCCCAGCGAATGCACATCTGAAATAAACATGAGCAATGGAACTACGGTTTGTTTTTTATTGATGCCAAATTCTGATGCCTGCTTAACAGTGTTAATTGTGTCTTGACCAGCATTTGCCAGAGCGACCACATCGGCTCCACTGGCCTGAGCTTTTAAGAGGTAAGAAGAAAAGTCGCTATTGGGAAAGGGGTGTTTGCTTGTACCTAAGACTTTGCCACCGTTGGCAACCACAACATTGGTGGCATCTTTTTCAAGCGCTGCGCCAAAAGCATAATCTGCAGTGATGAAGTACCAATTCTTTTTTCCTTGCTTAACAATAGCCCTACCGGTGCCATTTGAAAGCGCATAGGTATCGTACGTCCAGTGAATATTGTTTGGAGTACATTTTTCATTGGTAATTGTTACTGAGCCCGCCCCAGAGACAATCGTCATTTTATTTTTTTGCTCGGCTACCTCCATCACAGCTAAAGCAGTGTTGGTAGATACCAACTCAACAATGACATCTACACCGTCTTTGTCATACCATTCACGAGCTTTATTTGCGGCAATATCGGCTTTATTTTGATGGTCCGCACTAACAAGTTCAATTTTTTTGCCAATTACGGTACCGTCTTTAGAAAAATCAGCGATGGCCATTTTCGCCGCAATGACAGCGCCCGGCCCAGCTAAATCAGAGTAGGTTGATGAGAGATCAGTTAATACCCCGATCTTTACAACGTCACCACTCACTTTGGATCCGCTTTGTGCAAAAATAGGATTTGCAGTAAAAATTGTTGCTGCAGCAAGACACGCGGTTATTTGCTTTAACTTCATTTTTGTCTCCTATAGAAAACCACTAAACACCAAGATACTCATTTAGTAAGCTAGCTTTTTGAGCTAACTCGTTTTGCTGAACCACCTCTACCACCTTACCGTGCTCAACCACATAATGGCGATCAGCCAAAGGGGCGGCAAACCTAAAATTTTGCTCAACCAACACAATCGTGAATCCTTTATTTCTCAAACTAGTAACAACTTCACCGAGCTTTTCAACAATAACAGGGGCAAGGCCCTCGGTAATTTCATCTAGCAAAAGTAGTCTGGCTCCTGTTCTTAGGATTCGCGCCATTGCTAGCATTTGCTGCTCTCCACCAGATAAGCGAGTGCCAGGACTATTACGTCTTTCATAGAGGTTGGGAAACATTTCATAAATCTCTTCTAAACTCATACCGCCTGAGGCAATTTCAGGCAAAAGGAGTAAATTTTCTTCCGTACTTAGACTGGCAAATATGCCACGCTCTTCGGGGCAGTAACCAACCCCAAGGCGCGCAACTTTATATGTGGGCATCGCAATAGTCTCTTGCCCATACACACGAACAGATCCAGTTTTTTTGCTGGTTAAACCTAAAATTGTTTTGAGAATTGTGGTGCGGCCTGCGCCATTTCTACCCAAAAGAGTAACCACCTCACCGTCTGCAACGGAAAAATTAACCCCATGGAGAATGTGCGACTCTCCATACCAAGATTGGAGATTGTTAACCTCAAGAGCGATTGAACTCATAAAGAATCGCCTTTTTGGCTACCCATATACGCCTCAATCACAAGAGGATTATTTGAAACCTCCTGATAATTGCCTTCGGCTAAAACCGAGCCCCGTTGCAAAACAGTTATTTGATGTGCAATTGAAGAAATCACTTTCATATTATGCTCAACCATCAAGATGGTCCGCCCTTTTGCCACCCGATCAATTAATTCTGTAACTCGCTCTACATCCTCATGGCCCATACCTTGTGTAGGCTCATCAAGCAGCATGAGTTCTGGCTCCATTGCTAGGGTAGTTGCAATCTCGAGGGCCCTTTTGCGGCCATATGCTAAATTAAGAGTGTCTTCGTGAGCAAAATCTGCCAGGCCAACCTCAAGCAAAAGCTCCTCAGCGCGCTCATTGAGTATATTGAGAGAATCGCCAGATTTCCAAAAGTGAAACTCAGTACCTAAACCGCGTTGCAATGCAACGCGAACATTTTCTAAAACACTAAGATGGGGAAATACTGCGGATATTTGAAAGGACCGAATCACGCCACGACGTGCAATTTGTGCCGGCCTCTCTTTGGTAATGTCTATTCCGTTAAACAGAATTTGACCGCTGGTTGGCTCTAGAAACTTAGTAAGCAAATTGAAGCAGGTGGTTTTACCAGCACCATTAGGACCGATTAGGGCGTGGATAGTCCCTCTAGCAACATTTAAATTCACGTTAGTAACGGCGGAAAAGCCCTTGAATGCTTTACCAAGCCCAATGGTTTTTAGTATCGTTTCTTGCAATCTCAAATCCTCTACCCCACATTGAGGCAAGCAATTGAGCATACCTTAAGAATTTGACTAGTGACATAGCAAAAACCCTAAAGGAATGGAAGAAAAATTACTTAGATATTTGCTTATATGTTAAATAATTTTGAATGGCACTTTTAGCTGTCTCATCCAATACATCCATTGGGATGCGTAAAGAGCCTTGAACAATCATTAGCGCATAAGGTTTTGCAAGGCTTGCTGCCTCAGCACATAACCGTAATTCTTCACCAAAAGCAGGTGATTGAGTTCGCCAATAGTTAATAGCAGACTCCAACTCTTGTATGGACAGAAACATCATGCTAAGTGGATTCTTTTGTTTCTATTTAATAGCCAACATTGTGCCGCGGCATTTTTTTGCGCCGCAACAGCACTCGTAGTCTTTTTTCATTTTTTTGGTGATGCGGCCCTCAATACCCAAAGAGTAATCGTAGAAAAGCTCTTCGCCAACCTTGAGCGCACGTTTCGCATAAATGAATACTCTAGGCTTGCCCTTAAAACTGTCCTCTCTTGTTTCGCAGTTTGGTTTGCATGAGTGATTAATCCAGCGCGCAGCATTTCCACCAAATTTTGCATCGATGCATCGCCCATCTTCTAACGAGAAATAAAATGTATGATTTGGGTCTTTTGGGTTATGGGGGTGACGCTTCTCAGCAAGCTTCCAACTAATTCTTTCGCCTTTGTACTCTATGATTGCCGCGCCTTTTTTAATGGGCCTAACAACAAATACGCCTTTTCCATGAATGGGTGAGTTTTTGACGGCAATTGACGATCGGTCAACGCTAGGTGGGGCTATTATTTTTTTACTCATACAAATTAGACATCTAAATTTCTGGCAATTAATGCGTTCTTTTCAATAAATGCGCGGCGCGGCTCAACTTCATCACCCATTAATGTAGTAAACACTTGATCGGCAGCAATTGCGTCCTCAATTCGAACCTGCAGGAGTGTGCGCGTAGTCGTATCCATAGTTGTTTCCCAAAGTTGAAGTGGGTTCATTTCACCCAAACCTTTGTAGCGTTGGCGGCTTAGTACGCGCTCAGCCTCTGATAGCAACCAAGCAAATGCAGCCCTAAAGTTTTGAATGGGCTGCTCTTTTTGGTTTTTGTCTGGGTCGCCACGACGCACTTTTGATCCTGGCAGCACTTTTCCAGACAATACAGCTGCGGCATTTGAAAGACTCTGGTAATCATCCCCATGAACAAAATCGGAGTTAATTGCTGATAACTTTAGGTTTCCATGAATGCGGCGGGACAAAAGGAGTTTGTATCGCTCAGTACGCTCTTCTTTTTGCACAATAATTTCAGGGGGTAGTGCTAAGGCGTTTAATGATTCTGAAAGAGCTGCACTGAGACGCTCTGCAGAGTCGAGGGCTGCTTTTTCGGTATCTAAGTTTAGCTGGGTACCAGAAGCAATTGCACGCAATGCATCCTCGTCTATTGTGCGCGATAAGCGGTCAACAATAGATTGAATTACTTGGTAGTGAGTAGCCAACTCACCCAAGGCTGCGCCCTCAATAATTTCCCCAGAAGGTGTTTGAAGTGAGGCTGACTCCAGCGCTATCTTTAATAGAAGTTGATTAAGCTCAACATCGTCCTTAATGTAGCGTTCATTTTTTCCAAACTTCACTTTGTAAAGAGGTGGTTGGGCAATATAAATGTGTCCGCGCTCAATTAATTCAGGCATTTGTCTGTAAAAGAATGTAAGCAGTAGGGTGCGAATATGACTCCCATCAACGTCCGCATCGGTCATAATAATGATGCGGTGGTAGCGCAATTTATCCGCCTTGTACTCTTCAAGTCCAATACCCGTTCCAAGCACAGTAATTAAAGTAACCACCTCCTGGCTCGCTAGCATTTTATCAAAGCGGGCCTTCTCCACGTTGAGAATTTTTCCTTTTAAAGGAAGGATTGCTTGAAAGCGACGATCACGGCCTTGTTTTGCTGAGCCTCCCGCAGAGTCTCCCTCAACAATAAACAGTTCGGATTTTGTGGGGTCTTTCTCTTGGCAATCAGCCAATTTTCCCGGGAGGCCAAGGCCATCCAAAACCCCTTTGCGTCGCGTCATATCCCGCGCCTTACGGGCCGCCTCGCGAGCACGGGCTGCATCAACGATTTTTCCGCAAAGAATTTTTGCGTCGGCAGGGCGCTCTTGTAAGTATGCGCTCAATGCTTCTGCAACAATCTCTTCTATTGGCCCACGAACTTCACTTGATACTAGTTTGTCTTTTGTTTGACTAGAGAATTTTGGCTCTGGAACTTTAACTGACAAAACACAAGTTAATCCCTCGCGCATATCTTCGCCAGATATTTCTACTTTGGCTTTTTTTGCGACCTCATGCTCGTCGATATATTTATTAATAACGCGGGTCATTGCAGCACGCAAACCAGTCAAATGAGTTCCGCCATCGCGCTGTGGAATGTTGTTAGTAAAACAAAGCACTTGCTCGCTAAAACTATCATTCCACTGCATTGAAACCTCAGCGGTAATGTTGCCACCTAAATCAGAAGGTCTAATACCCTCTGCATAAAAAATATTTGGATGAAGAACATTTTTATTTTTGTTAATGTATTCAACAAAACCTTTTACGCCACCAGAAAAAGCAAAGTCTTCCTCTTGTCCGGTACGCTGGTCGATTAATTTAATGTGTACGCCATTATTTAAAAAAGAAAGTTCGCGAATTCTTTTAACTAAAATTTCATAGTGAAACTCAACAAGCCCGAATATATCCACATCAGCTAAAAAATGAACTTCAGTTCCAGACAGTTCGGTATCGCCGGTAACCGTGATGGGTGACGTGATCACTCCATTTATTGTTTCGATGTTGGGGTTTTGTATTACCCCGCGCGCAAACTCCATGTAATGTGTTTTTCCATCGCGACGAATAGTTAACTTTAGCCATTTAGACAAAGCGTTGACGCAACTAACACCGACCCCATGTAAGCCACCAGACACTTTATAACTGTTTTGATCAAACTTTCCACCAGCATGTAACTCAGTCATTACAATTTCCGCGGCACTCCTTTTGGGGTCATGTTTATCATCAAACTTAATCCCTGTTGGAACGCCCCTACCATTATCGGTAATGGATATTGAATTATCCGTTTGAATAACCACGGTAATTTCAGTGCAATACCCAGCTAGTGCCTCATCGATTGCGTTATCGAGAACCTCAAAAACTAAATGATGCAAGCCAGTTCCATCAGACGTATCACCAATGTACATCCCTGGTCGCTTACGAACCGCTTCGAGACCTTCTAAGATTTGGATTGATGATGCGCCATACTGCTCAACTACTTTTTTTTCTTCTGTCATTTTTTTCTAAATTAAATACGCATTGGCATCACAACATACTTGAAATCTTCAGAACCAGGGAGGGTGATCACCGCACTACTATTTGCATCGCCCAAACTGATTTGAATTTTTTCGTTCTTTAGGTTTGATAAAACATCTAGTAAATAACTTACATTAAAACCAATCTCCACTGTATCGCCGGTATATTCCGTTTCAATTTCTTCTTGCGCCTCTTCTTGTTCAGCATTAGTTGATTGGACTGTAATGCGATCAGGTGACAACGAAAATCGGACACCTTTAAATTTGTCTGTAGTTAAGATGGCGGCACGTTGAAGTGCGGCCTGCAAAAGGTCTCTATTAACTATTAAAGAATTTTTATGGCCTTTAGGAATAACGCGCTGGAAGTCTGGAAACTTACCTTCAACCAGTTTAGAAATTAATTCAATATCACCAAAAACAAACTTTACTTGATTTCCACTTAAACTAATTTCCAAAATTTCTTCAGAGTCTTCAAGTAGATGCTGGCACTCTAAAATTGTTTTACGGGGAATAATTATCTCTTGTCGCTGACCAGACCCCGTCGGCGCTTCAAGCAAATCCACTTGTGAATAAGCAAGGCGGTGACCATCCGTTGCTACAGCAATCACTTGTTTTCCTTCAACAACTAAAAGCATGCCGTTTAAGTAATAACGGATGTCTTGTTGCGCCATCGCGAAGTGCACCTGGCCAACTAGTTGGCGAAAACTTTTTTGGGTCATTTTCCAACTTGCCGCAAGTTCACCAACACTTTGCATTACTGGAAACTCTGCCGCCGATAATGTTTGAAGAGAAAACCGACTTTTACCGCTTTGGATAACCATGCGGTTATCTTTTAAGTTCAGCGCTACCGGCCCCTCAGGAAGCGCCCGCAAAATATCTAATAACTTCCTTGCCGCGACCGTAGTGGTGACATCTTCAGAACCAACACCAAAATTGGCATTAGTTGTAATTTGGATCTCAATATCAGTAGAAATAAATGAAACCTTCTCACCTTGCTTCTTAAATAAAAGGTTTGCCAAAATGGGTAGTGTGTGCCGGCGTTCAACAATGCCACTTACAACTTGAAGTGGTTTTAATAAACTATCGCGCGAAGTGTTTACAAGTTGCATTGCTTTTAAATCCTTATATATATCTTATTAGTAGTAGTAATAAGGCTTCATATTTTAGTGGATAAGTCAAAAACCTCAATTAAAACAGTAACTTAAAACGATAAAAACCTGTGGAAAACTTTTGTATAAACGCTGGATAAAAACTGAATAACTTTTCCTCAAGACCCTATTTTTGCATGAAGCCGAAGTTTTCCACAATTTATCCACACACAATTCTCAAACTTATCCATTGACCTATCCACAACCTTATCCACAGGATAAATTTATGCCTTTAAAGTTTGCTCGATCACATGAATCTCATGGTTAAGTTGCCCATCATGGGAACGCTCCTCACCAATCTTCCGAACTGCGTGCAAAACAGTAGTGTGATCTCTTCCACCAAACAATTCACCTATTTCTGGCAGGCTTTTTTGGGTCAACTCTTTAGCCATAAACATTGCAATTTGTCGCGGGCGAGCAATGTTGGCCGGCCTTCGTTTGGAGTACATATCGGCAACCTTAATACTATAAAAATCTGCAACTGCTTTTTGAATATTCTCCACAGAGATTTGTCGATTTTGGATAGAAAGTAAATCTTTTAGGGCTATTCGAGCTACCTCTATAGTTACTTCGCGACCATGAAAGCGGACAAAGGCTAGAATTTTTCGTAACGCCCCCTCCAACTCTCTAACATTAGAGCGAAGGTGTTTGGCCACAAAAAAAGCCACATCCTCACTCATAGGAATGCCCTCACTCAATGCTTTTTTCATTAGAATTGCAACGCGCATCTCTAGCTCAGGAGGCTCAATTGCCACTGTTAAGCCAGAATCAAACCTAGAGATCAACCGGTCATCTATCCCAGCCATCTCCTTTGGGTAGGTGTCACTTGTAATAATAACTTGCGCTTTGTTGCCCAGAAGAGCCTCAAAAGCATAAAAGAACTCCTCCTGTGTACGCGACTTACCACTAAAAAACTGTATGTCATCAATTAACAAGAGATCTAAAGAGTGGTAATAACGCTTAAATCGGTCAAACGCCTTTTGTTGGTAAGCCCTCACTACATCAGAAACGTATTGTTCGGCATGAATATATCGAATCCTGGCGTTTGGTTTCTCTTTTAAAAGGTGGTTACCTATTGCATGAATAAGGTGGGTTTTCCCCAAGCCAACTCCACCATATAAAAACATGGGGTTATAAGAGGTTCCCGGGTTGTGAGCAACTTGAATAGAGGCCGCTCGAGCCAGTTGGTTTGCTTTACCCGTCACAAAAGTATCAAAAGTGAGGTTAGGGTTTAATTTTGAGTGATCCTCAATCTCAAAAGCCTGCTCCTCAATGGAGATCTGCTCAGGCAGTTTTACAGTCTCTGGCACCTGATCTAGGGTTTGTGGCTTAACAAGGGCGCTCGTACTAGGCACATCAACCCCGCCCCCATCAACATCAAGCACGAAATTAATCGTAATGGGAAGGCTAAAGTGTTGAGAGGCTAACTCCTGAAACCGGTCAGCAAAAGTTTTTTTTATCCAATCTAGCTTAAATCTATTTGGAGCTCCAACAGTAAGTGATTGTTCACTTTCATCAAAAGAAACCAACGTAAGCGGCAAAATCCAAGTTTTAAATTGTTGGGGCGAAAGCTCGCGGGAAAGGGTGCCAATAGCAGCATCCCAAAACCCTAGTGGATTGGGTGAATTCAAGATGGGGGGAATTTGTAAGTTGCTCATATTTTTTGGAGGAACCATTGTAGCTAGGACGCAAAGTTATCCACAAGCCAGAAATTCGTGGAAAACCTGTGGATAACTTGTGAATAAACCTAAAAAAACTATATAAAATAATAGGTTGTGCAATAACAGGCAGAAAAATAAGGAAAAACACTTATATATTTCTTCACATAGGTTGACCTTTTGCTCGGCAACAAGGAAAATACTGGGTTTTGCAGGATGAATCATGAAAAGAACATACCAACCCTCAGTAACCCGTCGCAAACGCACACACGGATTTCGTATTCGCATGAAAACCAAAAGTGGGCGTGCAGTTTTAAACGCACGTCGCGCAAAAGGTCGTAAACGCCTAGCTGTTTAATTTAATCCTTGAACAGCGCAAGGATTTCTGAGCTACTAAAAACACGCCCCAAGACAAGTATGTATTGGGGAATGTATTTGGCATCTTCCGAGCCGAGCGCTAAACCGGATTTAGGTATTGCGGTAGCAAAAAAACTAGCTAAACGTGCGGTCGATCGCAACAAGCTAAAACGTATGATTCGTGAGTTAGTTTGGACAGCGCAAACAACAACGTTAAACAATGACGTTGTCGTAAAACTCAAAAAACCTATTGGTCGCGAGACGCGCGGCAGGCTAAGAAAAAAAGAAAAAGACTTTTTGCGCACCCAGATACAAGGGCTAATCTAAATGCGACTAAGAAATAATGTTGCCATTAAGGCGCTTAAGTTGTATCAGGTGCTATTAAGCCCATACATGGGGATGCACTGTAAGTACACCCCAAGTTGCTCAGAATATGCATGCGATTGCTTTAAAAACTATGGATTTTTAAAAAGCTTTGGGCTTATGTTGTGGCGGATTTTGCGATGTAATCCATGGTCACAAGGCGGTCATGACCCTGCTGTAAAACAAACACCTCATTATTAAGAGAATACAAATGGACTTTAAAAAAACAATTCTTTGGGCAGTGTTTTCTTTATCAGGGCTAATGCTCTATAACAATTGGCTGGTAAGCGAAGGTAGGCCATCTTTGTTTGGTGGTGGCGCATCTATTAATGCCCCTACAACTTCGGAACAAACAAAACAAGCTAAAACAGACGCTCCAGTTGCTGCGACACTTTCTGGCGCCCCAGTTATTGCTCAAACCCCAACCGTAAATTCTGGGTCAATCGAGTCCTCAGAAAAATTTGTTTTGCAAAATGACGTGCTAGCCTTAGAAATTAGCGCTAATGGTGCTAACGTAATCGATGCAAAGTTGCTTAAAGAGCTGACGGTAGATAAAAAACCAGTAGAGCTTTTGCAATATAACCAGAACCATAAATATTTTGCTCGTTCTGGATTAATTGCATTGGGCAATTCCGATTTACCAAACCACACCAGCGCCTTTAAGTTGCAGCAGTCGGGTAAAGATGGTTCTGGCAGGCCATTCATAACTTTATTTAGCGAGCGTGGTGGTGCTAAGCTCGAAAAGACATTCACTTTAAATCCGGGTAGCTATGTGGTTGAAGTGGAGCACCGCGTCACTCAAATCGGCACCGCTACTACACCACTTGTTCTTTATACCGAAATTGTGCGCGATGCAATGCAGGAGGCAAAAATTGGACCATTCAATGGCGCATTTTCTGCAAGCACATTTACTGGCCCCGCTGTCTATACGGACAAAGAAAAATTCAACAAACTACAATTTACAGATATCGATAAAAATAAAATTTCTATCCCCACTATGGCCCCTGCTGGAGATTCAGCATGGGTCGCGCTAGTGCAGCATTATTTTGCAAGCGCTTGGATTCCCGGGGATAAATTAACTCGCGATATCTACGCTGGAAAAATTGACAATAATCTCTATCGTGTTGGCATCCAAACGCCCTTAGGTGTTGTGGCCCAAGGGGCAACGGTTGTAGAAAAAGCCAGATTATTTATCGGCCCACAAGAAGAGCGTGTTTTAGAAACAATCGCCCCTGGATTTGCGTTGCTCAAAGATTATGGTTACCTCACGATTTTGGCTAAACCCATTTTTTGGTTGCTAGAAAAAATTCATGCTTATGTCGGCAACTGGGGTTGGTCAATTATTCTTTTAACCATTCTGATTAAGTTGGCCTTCTTCCCTCTGTCCGCGGCAAGCTACAAGTCTATGGCGCGCATGAAAGAAGTGCAGCCAAGATTAGCCAGTATGAAAGAGCAATTTAAGGGTGAGCCTCAAAAGCTTAACCAAGCAATGATGGAGATGTATCGCAAAGAAAAAATTAACCCTTTGGGCGGTTGTTTGCCTGTTGTGATCCAGATTCCTGTGTTTATTTCTTTGTACTGGGTTTTGCTTTCCTCTGTAGAGATGCGTGGCGCACCTTGGGTTCTGTGGATACAGGATTTATCCGTGCCTGATCCTTATTACATCTTGCCAGTGATCATGGCCGTATCAATGTTTGTACAAACAAAACTCAACCCAACTCCACCTGACCCAATTCAGGCAAAAGTAATGATGTACATGCCAATCTTGTTTTCAGTAATGTTTTTCTTCTTCCCGGCGGGTTTAGTGTTGTATTGGGTTGTCAACAACCTGCTTTCCATTGCCCAACAATGGCAAATTAATAATATGTTTGGAAAAAAACCAACCAAATAATATTTGGGTTGGAAAGTAGATAAATATGGCTGCCCCGCAATGATGAATAGAAGCCTACCCATCATTGCTGTGGCAACCGCGCCAGGCAGGGCTGGGGTCGGTGTAATCCGCATTAGTGGGCCTAAGCTTTTAAGCATAATTCAGGCTTTATTTAAAAAGTCCCTACTACCTCGCCAAGCAAGCGTATTAACACTCCGTGACGCGTCTGGTGATGCCATTGATCAGGTGTTGGCAATCTACTTCACAGCCCCAGCGTCCTTTACCGGCGAAGATGTTTTGGAGTTGCAATGTCATGGCGGCCCCCAACTTTTAGAGTTGGTGATGAAGCGCTGCCTTGAGCTTGGTAAAGATGAGGGGTTAGTCATTGCTGAGCCAGGCGAGTTTACTTTACGGGCCTACTTAAACAACAAGATTGATTTAGCCCAGGCAGAAGCTATTGCCGATCTAATTGATGCCCAAAGCGAAGCGGCTGTGCTTGGTGCCGCTCGCTCTTTGCAGGGAGCCTTCTCCGATGATATTAATAGTCTGATTGATGAAATTACTCAATTACGAATATTGGTTGAGTCGACCTTAGATTTTCCAGAAGAAGAGATTGAGTTTCTAGAAAACGCACAAGCACACAAACGTCTGGCGTCAGTAAGTAGCAAACTAACCACACTAAGGCAGGGAGCCAAACAAGGAAAAATTTTGCGTGATGGTATTCAGCTTGTTTTAGCTGGTGCCCCCAACGTAGGAAAAAGCTCGCTTCTCAACCGCTTGGCCGGCGAAGAGGTAGCAATTGTTACTCCCATTGCCGGAACTACCCGTGACCGGGTAAAAGAAAGCGTGATCATTGATGGGGTGCCTATGCACGTTATTGATACCGCTGGATTAAGAGAAACCAGTGACGAAGTTGAACTTAAGGGTATAGGGCGATCGTGGGATGCGATTCGATTGGCTGATCTAGTTATTTTTCTTCAAGACGCTCATTCCGAAGGCGTTAATGGGGATGAGTTGAGGGAGAAAATTCTTCTCGCAATCCCGCCAAAATGTCCGGTATTGGAGGTGGGTAATAAATCAGATCTGATGGGGGATAAGCAAAAAAACCAACCAAACAAAGATATGCTGTTTATTTCAGCCAAAACAGGTTATGGGATAGGGGAGCTAAAATCTAAAATCCTCGAAAAAGCAGGGTGGGGCGGTACTCAAGAGGGGTTAATTTTGGCTCGACGCCGTCACTTAGACTGCCTAGAGCGAGCTGCCAGCCATTTACAAAAATCAGAGGAATTCGCTGCAAATGGAAATAGTTCGCTGGAGTTATTTGCAGAAGAGCTACGTTTAGTACAAGATCAGCTTGGGCAAATTACTGGGAAAGTTTTACCAGACGATCTTTTGGGGAAGATTTTTAGCCAATTTTGTATTGGCAAGTAAAGGGTTTTCTCTCGGTGGGTAGAGCATAAAAAATATGTCCAAAATGTTAAAATTGGCGCATTAGAACTTCTAAATCATAGAGAAACTCATGACCACAACAACCCATGATCAAGTTGGTATTAACGCCCCAGAGTATGTAAAAAATCAAAAGTTAATTAAGTGGGTTGAAGAGGTGGCGGCGCTTACTAAACCAGACAAAATTCACTGGTGTGATGGTTCTCAGTCTGAGTACGATCAACTTTGCGAGCTTTTGGTTGAGGCGGGGGTATTTAAGCGCCTTAATCCAGCCAAAAGGAAAAACTCTTTTTTAGCACTCTCGGATCCTGACGATGTGGCTCGCGTTGAAGATCGCACGTTTATTTGCTCTGCAAAAGAAGAGGATGCAGGACCAACTAATAATTGGATTGAGCCAAGCCAAATGCGAGCAACCTTAAACCCACTGTTTAATGGCTGTATGCGTGGAAGAACCATGTATGTAGTTCCTTTTTCAATGGGCCCCATTGGATCACCAATTGCTCATATTGGCGTTGAGCTTTCTGATAGCCCATATGTTGCAATCAATATGAAGCTAATGACCCGCATGGGCAAGGCTGTTATTGATCAGCTGGGGGCAAGCGGAGAATTTGTGCCTTGTATTCATACAGTTGGCAAGCCTCTTGTAGCTGGTGAAAAGGATGTGGCGTGGCCTAATAACAAAACCAAATATATTGTTCATTATCCCGAAACTCGCGAAATCTGGTCATTTGGATCTGGTTATGGTGGAAACGCCTTGTTAGGCAAAAAATGTTTTGCTTTGCGCATTGCTTCCAACATGGGTCGAGAGCAAGGTTGGTTAGCTGAACACATGCTAATTTTGGGCGTAACGTCACCCCAAGGAAAGAAATATCATATTGCAGCAGCCTTTCCATCAGCATGTGGAAAAACCAATTTCTCCATGATGATTCCTCCAAAAGGGTTTGACGGTTGGAAAGTCACCACCGTTGGTGATGACATTGCATGGATCAAACCACGCAAGGATGTGATAACTGGTAAAACACGCTTATTTGCCATTAACCCAGAGTCAGGCTATTTTGGCGTTGCTCCAGGCACTAATCGCCAAACCAACCCAAACTGTCTTGATTCATTAAATCAAGATGTAATTTTTACGAATGTTGGCTTGACTGATGACGGTGATATTTGGTGGGAGGGATTAACCGACACGCCGCCAGCACATTTAATTGATTGGCAGGGAAAAGATTGGACTCCTGAAGATGGGGCTGCAGGACGCAAAGCGGCTCACCCCAATTCACGTTTCACAGTTGCTGCAACCAACAACCCAGCAGTTGATCCGAACTGGGATGATCCAGAAGGCGTTGCTATTGATGCATTTTTATTCGGGGGTCGTCGCTCCAATACAGTTCCTTTGGTCAGCGAGGCTCGTGACTGGCAGGAGGGTGTTTACATGGCGGCCACCATGGGCTCCGAAACCACCGCAGCGATTACGGGTCAAGTTGGCGTAGTTCGTCGCGATCCATTTGCAATGATTGCTTTTGCAGGCTACAACATGAGCGACTACTTCCAGCATTGGTTAAATATTGGCAAGAAGCTTGCTAATGAGGGTGCTATCTTGCCAAAAATTTATTGCGTGAATTGGTTTCGTAAAGACGAAAACGGTAAATTTGTATGGCCTGGTTTTGGAGAAAACATGCGTGTACTTTCTTGGATCCTAGGTCGCGCAGAAGGTACAGCCAAAGGAGTAGAAACTGTATTTGGTATTTGCCCTGAACATGCAGATATACATTGGGATGGACTTGATTACTCAGTAGAAAAATTTAAAGAAGCCATTACTGTTGGGGTGGATGACTGGAAAAATGAACTAAAACTTCACGCTGAACTTTTTGAGCGCCTTGGCGAGCGTTTGCCCAAGGAGTTAGTGGAATCCCGCTCGAAAATTGAGAAGCGTTTAAACGCTTAAATCCTGAAATCATAAAAGTGCGTTTATTTATCTATTATTGATTCAATGACCAAACCCCAGCACCATGCGGTAGTGGTGATTGGGGCGGGAATCGCAGGCGCAACGATTGCTAACGAGCTGCTTGAGCGTGGCCAAGCAGTATGCATTATTGATGCAGCATCCTCTCCTGCTACCGCCTGCTCCAATCATGCCCATGCAATTGCTCACCCGCATATTGGCAAAGGGTCACCTCGATTGCTACGCTTAACGCGCATTGCATTTCTATTGGCCGAGTCTCGATGGGGGGCGACATGGAATCAGCATGGGATATTCCAACCAAGCAAAAAAGATAGAATATTCGATCAAGCAGAGGTAAGCCGGAGATTGTGCGAACTACATCTCGATGACGGTATTGCAATGGCTCTCAACAGCAATGAAGCAGAAGCACTTTGCGGAGTAAAACACAGTGGTGTCTGGCTTCCGAGAGGCGCCTCCCTGGATTTATCAAAAGCTGCACAGGAGCTGCTCAAGCCCCACCCAAATTTAAGATGTTATTGGGACACCCGCATCACCCGCTTGGAAAAATGTAATCTTGGTTGGATGCTTTTTAATAGCGAGAATGTAGCTCTTGTCAGCGCAAGCAAAGTCGTCATTGCTGCAGCAATGGAAAGCAAGGCGCTAGTGGGGACCATAAATGTGCGACTGCCACTAAGGCCGGTGCGTGGGCAGCTCAGCATTTTTTCAATTTCTGCTAATGATCCTTGGATTCAAAAGTTGCCAAGAATTGCGATTACTGGTGATGGATATTGCTTACCAGCGGAGCGCCTGAATGACGGCAGCTACCGATGGATAGTGGGCTCTAGTTTTGATGAAGGAGAGGACGATTTGCAAGCTAGAGATTCTAGCGATGAATTCAATCGGATACAGGCAAAAGGGTTGGTTAACTATGGTGAAGGCAATTCCGATTCCCTAAAAAGAGTCGGTAACTTTATTGGTATTCGATGTGTAGCCGGAGACCGCCTACCAATTATTGGTGCGCTCACTCAACGCCCAGGGATTTTTTTAGCAACAGCCCTAGGGTCAAGAGGCGCACTTTGGTCTGCCTTGGCAGCCAAGCTCATTTCCGCTCAAGTACTTGATGATGATTTTGCTTTACTCGCACGCTTTGGTTTTGCTGCAGACTTGGTTGCAGCACTTGCACCAGCACGTTTCTTCGCAGGCGCTTTAGCGGTAGCACCCGCCTTGGGTACTTTCGCTTCGAATTCAAAACCAATTTTGCCGTCTGGGCCTAAAGCCAAATAAGCTTTGAAGCCGCGACCAGTCCGATTGGATTTGAAGTTGGTAAGTAAATCTGTTTTACCCTCTTTTAATAGTTTTTGCACTTGCTCGTTTGTAATTTCTTGTTGTAAAACAACCTTGCCCGTTTTGAAATCACAAGACTTATTGGGGCCAGTGTTGTTCTCACATACATAGCGCATTCCATCTTCATAAACGGCGCCAGAACACTTGGGACAAACGCCCAAAGATTGACGGCCTGTAAAGTCAATTGCCTCAGTTTCTTCCTCTTGAGAGTTGCCAAAATCAAATTCTAGTTTGAAACCTGCGTTTGGATAGTCGGCATCATCCTCAGGAATTTCACTAAGCTTAATGATGGCCGCAAAGGGGCGGCCTATTTTGCTGCGGAAACCTTGTAGGGGCCCTATAGTTTTTTCCCGCAGGAGCTCTTCAACCTCCGGATATTCAAATGCCCGACCGCCGGGCGTTTTACTGATGGTAAAGCCGCAATTTTCACAAGCAAAACGACGATAGTTTTCTTTAACGGGACCTTTGCAGTGCGGACAAGGGGTAGTCATCGTGGCATAGTCGCCCGGAATAGTGTCGCTGTCATATTCTTTGGCGCGCTTCACAATGCGTTGCGTCATTTGCGCAATTTCCTGCATGAAAGTATCCCGATTCATCTTGCCTTGTTCAATCAGCGATAACTTATTCTCCCAATTTCCGGTAAGGTCTGGGCGCGTGAGCTCTTCAACATCTAAGCCACGCAATAAAGTCATCAACTGAAAGGCTTTGGCAGTTGGAATAAGTTCGCGCGCCTCTCGAACCATATATCGTTCTGCTAATAAACCCTCGATGATCGCAGCGCGAGTTGCTGGAGTGCCCAAGCCCTTTTCGGCCATTGCTTCACGCATATCGTCATCATCCACTCGCTTGCCTGCGTTCTCCATAGCAGAGAGCAAGGTGGCTTCCGTATATCGTGCCGGTGGTTTGGTTACCAAAGGAACTGCAGCAATGGTTTCAGTTTGAACGGTTTCACCTTCTTGAACTGGAACGAGCTCGTCATCTGCTTGGTTAGTTCTGCCGTAAACAGTTAGCCAACCTGGGTTTACGAGTACGCGACCCTCAGTTTTAAAGTGATGCCCAAGTGCCTCTGTAATTCTTGTGGTGACACGAAATTCTGCTGCCGGATAGAAGACGGCCAAGAAGCGACGGACCACTAAGTCATATAGCTTAAATTCAGGCTCACTAAGTGTTTTTGGTGCTTCTAAGGTGGGAATGATCGCAAAGTGATCGGAGATTTTTGTGTTGTCAAAAATACGTTTATTCGGCTTGATCCAGCCATAGCCCGCTTTAGCTTTGGGATCCTTAGGATCCCCTTGTAATATTTGCTTGGCGAAGCTACGGTATTCTTGAGAATGCTCTGCAAGGTTCTCCATGGTTTGCTTAACAGTATCTAGATAATCTTCAGGCAGTGCTTTAGAGTCTGTTCTTGGGTAGGTGAGCACTTTATGGCGCTCATAAAGTGCTTGCGCCAAACCTAAAGTGTTTTTAGCAGAGAAGCCAAAGCGGGCATTTGCCTCGCGTTGTAAGCTGGTTAAGTCAAACAGTTGGGGCGCAAGCTGGGTAGCCGGTTTTGCTTCCTCTGTAACAGTCGCTTTTTTGTCGCGACACGCAGCCACAATACTCTGAGCCGCCGCCTCACTCCAAAGACGATTCTCTCTTGCATCAGGTTCGGCGGTATCTTTTTTAAATTTGGGATCAAACCAGCGACCCTCATAGACGCCAGCAGAGGCAATAAATTCCGCCCTCACTTCCCAGTAATCTTTGGAGATAAATTTACGAATGAGTTCTTCTCGCTCAACGACGATCGATAGGGTTGGTGTTTGCACGCGACCAACGGTCGTTAAGAAAAATCCACCACTTTTACTATTAAAGGCCGTCATTGCACGGGTGCCATTAATGCCCACCAACCAATCCGCTTCTGAGCGGCAACGCGCAGCATCTGCCAAGGGTTGCATCTCGCTATCACTACGAAGGGATGCAAATCCCTCGCGAATAGCGTTGGGCGTCATCGATTGCAACCAGAGTCGCTTAATGCCTTGAGGCGCTTTAGCATGCTGAGCGATTAAACGAAAAATCAGTTCGCCTTCGCGCCCAGCGTCACAGGCGTTAACTAGCTGGGTAACATCTTTGCGTTTAATCAGCTTTTGCAGTACTTTTAAGCGAGACTCTGTTTTAGCAATAGGGCGCAAATCAAAATAAGGGGGCACGACGGGTAGATTGGCAAATGACCATTTACCGCGTTTAACGTCAAATTCTTCAGGGGCCGCTATTTCTAATAAATGGCCAACAGCAGAGGAAAGTACGTAGTCATCGCTTTCAAAGTAATCCTCATGCTTCGTAAACCCACCCAACGCTTTTGCAATGTCGTTGGCGACCGAGGGCTTTTCAGCGATGATGAGCGTCTTCGGGTGTTCGACCGTTGAGGTTTTGGAGCTGCTTTTAATAGATGCTTTAGCCACGCGTTTGCCTAAATGAAGAGCCTGAAATTAATTTTTATAGGGAATAAGGATGAACAATTTAAACCAAATCAGGATTTGGTCTTGCCTTTATCCCTTTTTTATTATTAACCGATAAATTGATAAAAGTCCAAAATCACATCTATTTCCACTAAAAACCTTGATTGGAGGCCTTTAAATAGGGTTTTTTGGAAACCAGCAGCCCTCAAATATATTTTCTGAGTGAAAAGCCGGCCCTGTCCTTTGTTAAATGAGGTGGTGGTGGCCTTCAATAGGTAGGCTATCAGCCTCACCCAGCATCCTGAAATGACTGGCACAGGGACCTATCCCATGCCTTTAGGTAAATCAAGTAGCATTTTTGAGATTATTCATACTATCGGTGGGCAGACCCAATCGAAATTAGGGGCACTTTAATTACAAGTGACACCGCCACATAGAGTGTTTTGGATGGGATAAATAAGCCATTTAGACCCTTTTAGCAGCGGCTATCGGATGTAATATTTAGAAACTTGGCGATATTGGGCGGGCCCACGGGGAAACTGTAAAGTGAAGATAAATTTACACAAATAGGACAGGCTCATTACTCTGTTGGATAATTCCCACATGGCTTTATTACCCGTACTTTGCTATCCAGACCCGCGCTTGCACCAGGTTGCCAAACCGGTGGCGAAAGTGGACGCGCGCATCAAAAAAATTGTGTCGGATATGGCAGACACAATGTATGAGGCTCCTGGCGTAGGGTTAGCCGCGACTCAGGTCGATATTCATGAGCGCATCTTGGTAATCGATGTATCTGATAACCAAGATGAGTTAATGGTATTCATTAACCCCGAACTGATTTGGGCTAGCGCTGAAGTAAAGGCGTGGCGCGAAGGCTGTCTTTCGGTTCCGGAGTATTACGATGAGGTAGAGAGACCTGCTGTTGTTCGCGTCAGAGCAGTAGGTCTCGATGGCAAAGAATTTGAAGTGGAAGCCGACGGTCTTTTATCTGTTTGTCTTCAGCATGAAATGGATCACCTTCAAGGCAAGGTATTTGTTGAGTACCTCTCTATGCTAAAACGCAATCGAATTTCTCTTAGAATGAAAAAACGCGCAAAAGAATTGGTGGGTCAGCGCTAAGCGCAGCTGATGAAAATAGTATTTGCTGGAACTCCAGTCTTTGCTGCCCAAGCAATGCACGCAATAGAGATGGCTGGCCATGAGATTGTTTTGGTTCTCACGCAGCCAGATCGTCGCGCTGGCAGGGGCATGCAAATTCAAGCCAGCCCCGTAAAAATAGCCGCCCTAGAAAAAAACATTCCAGTATTACAGCCAGAAACATTAAAACGCAACATCGTAGATCCCCAAAAAAAAGCACAAGCCAACGAAGCTTATGATTGTTTAAGCCAGTTAAATTTTGATGCCATGGTTGTAGTTGCTTATGGCTTAATTCTTCCACAAGACATATTGGATATTGCGGAACGTAAAGGGCGACATGGCTGCTTTAATATCCATGCTTCTTTATTGCCGCGTTGGCGCGGCGCGGCACCCATTGCGCGCGCCATTGAATCCGGAGATAGCAAGACGGGCGTGAGCATTATGCGCATGGACGCAGGTTTGGATACTGGGGATGTGGTTTTGGTGGGTGAGATCTCAATCGACACCGATGAAACCAGTGCCATCTTGCATGACCGACTTGCGGTATTAGGTGGGGAGCTAATGGTAGAGGTATTGACCCTTTTAGACCAAAATCAAACGCTTAATAGAATGCCGCAGCCAGTCAATGGCATTACCTATGCAGAAAAAATATTAAAAACTGAGGCGCAAATTGATTGGTCATTGAGTGCGGCGAAAATAGATCAACGAATTCGAGCCTTTAATCCTTTCCCGGGGGCCACGAGCACCCTCAATAAAGAGGTTTATAAGTTTTGGAAATCAACCCTACCGAAAGGCTTGCTTTTAAATAAGACAGGGGCTCCAGGAGAGGTGTTGGGCTTTGATGGGGATCATGTCTATATTCAATGTGGTCAAGGCATCATTGAAGTAGATGAAATGCAAAAGCCGGGCGGTAAAAAGACGAGCGCAAGTGCCTGTCTTCAGCCCGCCCATTTACAAGAAAAAATATTACGATTTTTAAAGGTATAGTTTGACTGATCTAAAGACGCCTCATAGCTTGCCGCTTTCGGAAGCAATTACTATTTCCGCACAAGCAATAAGCGAAGTCATGGAAGGGCGATCTCTCACGGAGGTGTTGGATCAGCTAGATGCCCATGAGCGGCCCATTGTCCAGAGCCTCACGTTTGATGCTTTGCGTAAGTGGGTCCGTTCACATGAGCTCATTAAGCAATTTGTTCCTAAGGCGCCACCACCGGAGGTTGATCATTTACTAAGCGTAGCCATTGCTTTATTTCTTCAGGGTAATGCGGATGGAAAAGGCTATGCCGCTCATACGATTGTTGATCAAGCCGTACATGCGTGCGATGAATATGACCAGACTATGTATGCCAAGGGGATGGTGAATGCGGTATTGCGTAAAGTGAGTCTTACGGTGCAACCACCAGAAGACGTGAAGCGTTATCCACCCGATCCTATACCCATGTTCTTTCCTCCATGGTGGCGCGCCAGCTTAAAAAGAAATTATCCAAAGGCGTGGCGGGACATGTTAATTTTGCAAGCCCAGCGCGCACCATTCATCCTTCGAGTAAACGCTCGGCAATACACGCGTGAACAATACCAATCGATACTAAGTCAGGAAGGCATTGCTTCTCAAGCCATTGAAGAGCTTGCCGGTATCAAACTAAATTCAGCTTTGTTATTAAGTACCCCAGTGCCCGTTTCGGAGCTACCTGGTTTTTATAGTGGAGCAGTGTCTGTTCAAGATACGGGCGCCCAATTGGCTGCAGTTTTACTGGATCCGCAACCTGGTGAGCTTGTACTTGATGCTTGCGCAGCACCGGGCGGAAAGACTGCCCATCTATTGGAATTAGCAGATTGCGAGATGGTCGCCTTAGAGTTGGATGGGGAGCGTCTGGGTAAAATTGGCGGCAACTTGGATCGTCTGCGCCTGCATTCTGGTTTGGTAAATGTGGTCAGAGGTGATGCATCAAAAGCAACCTGGTGGGATGGAAAGCTATTTGACAAAATTTTGCTCGATGCGCCCTGCTCCGCCTCGGGAATCGTGACTCGGCACCCAGATATTCCATTTTTGCGTCGGGAAACAGATATATTAGCTTTGCAGCTAAGGCAGCGTGCCATCTTGACGCAAGCCTGGAAGATGCTAAATCCAGAAGGCTTGCTTTTATATGTGACTTGTTCTGTATTTCCAGAGGAGGGTGAGGAGCAGGCAATTTGGTTTGCAGCAGAGCATAGCAATGCGTTACGATTAGTTGCTCCTGGGCAGATTTTGCCAACCGAGACAAATGACGGTTTTTACTATGCCTTGTTTAAGAAAATGGGCCATGAGCCAACGCATTAAGCAATTCTTCCTCGCTTGTTTGCTGCTACTCGGAATATTTTCGGGCCTTGCAAATGCCGAAGGAATCAAAATTAAATCCGTTGAATTGGAGCGGGCAGAGAACGATTGGCTATTAAATGCCGCATTTCAGATTGAGCTTACCCCGGGCCTAGAAGAGGCCGTTCAAAAAGGGGTCGTGCTTTACTTTCAGACTGAATTTGAGCTGACGCGTTCACGTTGGTATTGGTTTGAAGAAAAACCCGCGGCTGCTCAACGTCAAACACGTCTTTCTTACCAGCCTTTAACCCAGCAATATCGCATTTCCTCTGAGGGATTTTCCTTTTCTGCAAGAACTATTTCTGAGGCCTTGCAAGCAGTAGGGAGCATTGGTGGTTGGCGAGTAATTGACAATAATCAAATTGATCCAGGGAAATCTTATTCTGCTGCACTCAGAATGACTCTTGACCTAAGCAAGCTACCAAAACCATTTCAGGTAAACGCCTTAAATAATAGAGATTGGAATGTTTCTAGCGATTGGCTGCATTTCCCCTTTCTTCCCAACGGCCCGAATCTAATTAAACGATGAAGAGCCCAAGTGCTGCACTCCGCGCACGTTTTTTTCAAAAAGATGTTTGGAAGAGGCGCGCTCTGCCGATAGCAATGGCGGCAATTGGCACATTTGCTTTGTTGCTGTTGGTTTTATTATCTATCGCATCTTCCAACACGGAATTTTTTGACAACTATTTTATTTGGCTTTATGCGGCCAATGTAGTCGTTGGCATTTGTCTAATCACCGTAATCCTCATATTAGTTATTGTGATTGCCATACGCTGGCATAAGGGGCGATTCGGCACCCGCTTGATCGCTAAATTGGCCATGATTTTTGCCTTGGTTGGCGTAGTGCCGGGTTTAATTTTGTACGGCGTTTCTTTGCAATTCGTCTCAAGAAGTATTGAAACTTGGTTTGATGTCAAAGTGGAGTCTGCCCTTGAGGCGGGGCTAGAGCTCGGGCGCGTTACTCTTAGCACCTCTCTCCAGGAGCTACAAGAAGAGGGCAGGATTATTGCCAATCAAATCCAAAGTATGCCCAATCATGCAAGCCCTGCAGAACTCACCTTATTGCTTTCGCGCTTAAGGGACCAGTTTGGCATACAAGAAATTTCCATCTTTAATGCTCAGCAAGGGCTCATTGCAACCGCATCATCTAGTGAAATCCAAAAGCCATCAGCATCCCCTGGTATAGAGCTGATGAAACAAGCGTCCGCCCTAAAGGGCGCTGGTTTTATTGATGAGCCACAAAATTCCGGTGGCCCGCAGGCGTACCGATTGCGTGCGGTTATTCCGCTCATCAAGGAGAGCCCTCCAGGTGGGCGCGGATTCGGTTTTAGTATCCAGAATCAAAAAGAACTTTGGTACTTACAGCTAGTGAAAGCAGTGCCGGAGGACATTACTAAAAACACTCTGGCAGTCCAGGCTGCCTACAGCGATTATCAGGAGAAGTCTTTAGGTCGAATGGGCTTGCGTAAGATGTTTGTGGGTACATTAACACTGACATTATTTTTTGCTCTATTCGTTGCGGTTACTCTGGCGCTGATCCTCGGTCGACAATTGGCTAGGCCTTTGCTAATGCTGCTCAAGGGAACTCAAGCAGTCGCGCAGGGTGACTTGTCCCCCAAGCCAGAGCTGGATACCGGGGATGAGCTGGGCATGCTAACGCGCCAGTTTAATGTGATGACTAGACAATTGGCAGACACCCGTACTTCTTTACAAGAATCCAAGGCATTCTTGGAAACGGTCCTCGGCAGCCTTACTGCTGGCGTTTGTATTTTTGACAAGCAGTTCAATGTGGTTTCGAGTAATGCTGGAGCGGACCGAATCTTTGGTAAAGATTTGATAAGGCTTGATGGCCGTCCGTTGGGCGATGATCCAGCGCTGATTGAATTTGAGCAGGCTATTAAAGAGGGCTTCGCTACGATGAAGCTGGCAGTAGTAGAGGAGGGTGCCCAGTCAGGGGCCCATTCTTCTGCCCCCATATGGCAAAAGCAAATTCAGTTGCACGCTACTAACGAATTTGAAAATGAACTTGGCGTCACCCTATTTGTTCGCGGGACCAGGTTAACTCCAGATCTGCGCATGGTGGTGTTTGACGATATTACTGATGTAGTGAGTGCCCAGCGATCAATTGCATGGAGTGAGGTAGCTAGACGGCTTGCCCATGAAATTAAAAACCCCTTGACTCCCATACAGCTTTCAGCGGAGAGGTTGCAGCATAAGCTAGCCGGCAAGCTTAGCCCAGAGCAAGAGGAAATGCTGAACCGGAGTACTGAAACCATTATTGGCCAGGTCCAAGCCATGAAAGAAATGGTAAACGACTTTAGAGACTTTGCAAAAACGCCTACGCCACAATTAAAATCAGTCTCTATTAATGCCTTGATTACAGAGATATTGGGTTTATATGAAGGTAGCCCAATTCAAACTACATTAGATCAATGTTGCCCCAATATATTGGGAGACTCAACTCAGCTAAGACAGGTCATACACAACCTTTTACAAAATGCACAAGATGCAACATTGGAGAGCGAGAATCAGAGCGCATCAGTGGAAGTGAAAACAGAGCTGGTTCCTTACGAAGAGCTTAACGGGATGGCACAAAATGCAGTGCGACTCACAATAAGTGATAGTGGATCTGGATTTCCAGCTAAGATATTGGCAAGAGCATTTGAACCATATGTCACAACAAAGAGTAAGGGCACCGGTTTGGGTTTAGCGGTTGTGAAAAAAATCATTGATGATCACGGGGCCAAAATTGAAATACGGAATCGCATGCAGGGAGAAAAAGTAGTTGGAGCACGAGTATCAATTTTATTTATGAATCTCGCTAATGAGGTGGTTTAAGTATGGCTAGTATTTTGGTGGTTGATGATGAGATGGGAATTCGTGAGCTTCTTAATGAGATTCTGACGGATGAAGGTCATACCGTATATGCGGCAGAAAGTGCCATTCAAGCACGCACCATTCGCGAACAGATGCGCCCAGACCTGGTTCTACTGGATATTTGGATGCCCGATACTGATGGCATTACTTTATTGAAAGAGTGGTCCAAAACTGGGCAACTAACAATGCCAGTTGTCATGATGTCTGGTCATGCCACCATTGATACTGCTGTAGAAGCTACCCGAATTGGCGCCATGAACTTCTTAGAAAAGCCGATTGCTCTTCAGAAGTTACTGAAAACAGTAAATAAAGCGCTAGAGAGCTCGCCTAAATATGTAGAGCCTGCTGAAGAAAAAGGGCCCCAGATAATTGCCACGACAGGCTCTGGTGCCAAACTCCCCTCTACCGAGCAAGCATCATTTCAAGATCAAGATGAGTACATTAGCGGAATTGCGAAGACCTATTTTGATTTGCCTTTACGTGAGGCTAGAGACTTATTTGAAAAGGCTTACTTTGAGCATCAAATGATTATTATGGGCGGTAGCATGACCAAGATTTCTGAATACACCGGCTTAGAGCGCACGCATCTTTATCGCAAGCTAAAGGCGCTGGGAATTGATACTTCACGTAATAAGACTGAGCACTAAGACCATTAGCAAATAATTTGGCATAAGTGACCGGCAATTGATTATTTGCGTGAGCGTTTGTTGAAGGCGTTGATGCAGAACACGGCATCGGCGTTGCGACGGATAATAGCGGCCACATCATTTCGGAATTATTCCCATGGAAATTAAGGTTAACTTTCTCAATAAGCTGCGTCTTGAGGCCAAGTTCGACGACTTCACGGTGATTGCTGACCAGCCTATTCGATATAAGGGCGATGGCTCGGCTCCAGGCCCATTTGATTACTTTCTGGCTTCATCAGCCTTATGTGCGGCTTATTTTGTAAAGTTGTACTGCGATACACGCAATATTTCCACTGAAAATATTCGCCTCTCACAGAATAATATTGTTGATCCAGGAAATCGTTATCAGCAGATTTTCAAGATTCAAGTTGAGTTGCCTGAAGAAATTTCCGCCAATGACCGCCAAGGGATTTTGCGCTCCATAGAGCGTTGTACGGTTAAAAAAGTGGTTCAAGCTGGACCAGAGTTTGTCATTGAAGAAGTAAAGAACCTAGATGCAGATGCGCAGACCTTGTTGATCTTGAAGTCGGCATCTGACGCTACTACTTATATTGCGGGCAAAGATCTCCCGCTGGAGCAAACCATTGCCAATATGTCTGGTGTATTGGCGAACCTAGGAATTAAGATTGAAATCGCTTCATGGCGCAACATCATTCCTAACGTGTGGTCCTTACACGTCCGCGATGCGCACTCGCCGATGTGTTTTACCAATGGGAAGGGATCGACCAAGGAAAGTGCATTGGCATCGGCCTTGGGCGAGTACATCGAGCGACTTAGTAACAACCATTTCTATGCCGGCGTGTTCTGGGGTGAGGACATCGCCAATGGAGCATTTGTGCATTACCCGAATGAGCGCTGGTTCAAGCCGGGCAGTAAAGATGCGCTACCCACAGAAATTCTGGATGAGTACTGCCTCAATATTTTTAATCCCGATGGCGAATTGCGTGGCTCACATTTGATTGATACCAATTCGGGTAATGCACAGCGTGGTATTTGTTCATTGCCGTATGTGCGTCAGTCGGATGGCGAGCTCGTTTATTTCCCGTCCAACCTCATCGAAAACCTTTACGTCAGCAATGGCATGAGCGCTGGCAATACCTTGGTCGAAGCACAAGTGCAATGCCTGTCGGAGATTTTTGAGCGAGCAGTCAAGCGTGAAATTCTAGAAGGTGAAATTGCTTTGCCGGATGTACCGCAGGAAGTGCTCGCGAAATACCCTGACATTGTGGAAGGTATTCAAGGACTAGAAGAGCAGGGCTTTCCGGTATTGGTGAAGGATGCTTCGCTGGGCGGTGCCTATCCTGTAATGTGCGTTACCTTGATGAATCCAAGAACAGGCGGTGTTTTTGCTTCCTTTGGTGCACACCCCAGCCTAGAGGTGGCGCTGGAGCGTAGTTTGACAGAGCTACTACAGGGACGTAGCTTAGAGGGTCTGAATGATTTGCCCCCGCCTACTTTCGCAAGTGAAGCGGTGACTGAGCCCAATAACTTTGTTGAGCATTTCATTGATTCCAGCGGCATTGTGTCGTGGCGCTTTTTTAGCGAAAAATCAGATTACGATTTTGTTGAGTGGGATTTCTCGGGCCAGGGAGAAAACTCCAATGCACAAGAGGCGGCAACTTTATTCGGCATTCTGGAGTCTATGGGTAAAGAATCTTATGTAGCAGTGTATGACCAGCTAGGTGCAATCGCATGCCGAATCTTGGTGCCTGGCTATTCTGAGGTTTATCCGATAGAAGATCTGATTTGGGATAACACCAATAAGGCCTTGTTGTTCCGCGCGGATATTTTGAATCTAGCCACCCTAGATAATGCAAGCCTAGGTGCGTTGCTTGAGCGCCTAGAAAATAACGAGCTAGATGAATATGGCGACATCGCTACATTGATCGGCATCGAGTTTGATGAGAATACGCCTTGGGGTCAGTTAACCGTTCTTGAATTGAAGCTGCTGATTCAGCTTGCCTTAAAGAAATTGGATGAGACCAATGAGCTGGTGGGTGCCTTCCTTCAATATAACGACAATACAGTCGAGCGCAGATTGTTTTATCAGGCCTTAAGTGCGGTTCTGGAGATTGAGCTGGATGACGACTTAGAGCTCGACGACTACATAGTTAATCTGCGTCGGATGTTTGGCGATGAGCGGATGGATGCCGTAATAGGATCAGTGGATGGTAGCGTGCGATTCTATGGATTAACTCCAACTAGCATAAAACTGGAGGGGCTTGATAGGCACCACCGCTTAATCGACAGCTATAGAAAACTGCACGCGGCTCGGACCAAAACGATGGCGACCAATAACTAGATTGTAGGCAGGGAATCAATGCACGTTTGAAGTAATTGTGCCCGCTAACATTGGGTCTAATATTGGCGATACTATCCGCGTTTACTGGATCTGCGCTTTGCGCCTTTATTAAATCCGAGCAAGGTCACTGGGCTAAGACTGTCGAAAAGGCGAAGATTACTATTAATTTTTACAACTCTGCTATATGAGCCCAGTAAGTGGCGGTTTATAAGAAAATCCAGCAGAGTAAGCCCAGTTACCCACATTTAGAGAGCTTACTTACAGTTTCATTTATAATTCCAAGTCTTGGCCTGGTAGCTCAGTCGGTAGAGCAGAGGATTGAAAATCCTTGTGTCGGTGGTTCGATTCCGCCCCGGGCCACCAAGATTACAGGGCTACAGCCCGAAAGTGTGTCAAGAAATTCTATAGCACACTCTTTACACAGTTTTGAAATGGGTATACGCTGTAAAACATTACATTCAATGTTTATCAGCCTCGCAGAGCGATATGCCCAAAAAACTTTCTGTTCCTCGTAAAAATTCAAACATTAATTCTGTAGTCATAAGCGACAACTTAATTCATCTACGCGATGGTGATGTTGTTCTCTACAAAAGAGAGAACAGCGAGAAGTGGCAAGCAAGATATAAGTTAAGAAATAAATGGCATCGCATCAGCACTAAAGAACGCAATGCTGATTACGCAGGCAAGGTTGCGTGTGAGGAATTTGACAGAGCAAGATTCTTAGATGATGAAGACATTGTCATCACAAGCAAGAAGTTTGGTGCTGTGGCAAAGGCTGTTGCAGAGAACTTACAAGCACAGTTGGATGGTGGCAAAGGCAAGGTTGTATTCCAAACCTACATTACAGTCATCAACAAATACCTTATTCCTTTTTTCAAAAACTACAACATCAATAGCATCAACTACGAGGCATTGGTTGAGTTTGATGAGTGGAGAGAAAAGGAGATGGGTAAAAAGCCTCGTGCGAGCACCATCACCAATCACAACACAGCCTTAAACAGGGTGTTGGAATACGCTGTGGATATGGGGTATATGAGCAGAACTCATATCCCAAGCTTAAAAAATGATGGAAGTAAAAGCAAACCTCGTCCTGCATTTAGCAAAAGCGAATATAAAAGTCTCACAAGCTTTATGGCAACTTGGTGCAAGAAGGGGCATATGCAACGCACTAAAGATATGCGTGAGTTGCTGAGAGATTATGTGTTGATACTTGCCAATACAGGTATTAGGCACGGGACAGAGGCATTGAATTTGAAGTGGAAAGACATTCAGTGGATAACCACAGATGGAGAGCGTTTTCTACAAATTACAGTAAATGGCAAAACGGGAAAAAGAGAGCCTATAGCAAGACACAATACACAAGACTATTTAGAACGCTTACAGCTTCGCAATCCTGCAATTAGCAAGTTGAGCTTTGATGCATTGCTTAAGAAGCGTGTTGATGACTATGTTTTTAAGTTGAGGGATGGCACAACAACGAAGCATCTAAATGGCACTTTTAGGCACTTAATGCGTGATAGTGGCTTGAATAAAAATGGGGAAAACAAAACTTTATATAGCTTGCGACACACCTATGCACACTTAGCCTTGCTTGAAGGTGAAATGGATGTATATGAGCTATCAAAGCAGATGGGAACAAGCGTGCCAATGATTGAAAAGTATTATGGACACATAACCCCTGCACATATAGCTAGGAAAGTTGCAGGTAAGCGTATGGGTAAGCGTAAAGTGGCTACTAAAGAGAAGTAATTAGAAAGGTTTGAATATGAAATACATTGGAATGATGCTAATGCTGTTTTCTGCACTTGTTGGTGCTCAAACTACTTATTACTCAGATTCGAATGGAATGCCGTTGGGGACAGCACAAAAGAGTGGCAATACTACCTACTATTCAAATGCTAATGGGATGCCAATGGGCACAGCACAGCAAAGTGGCAATACTACCTATTATTCAAATGCTAATGGGATGCCTGTGGGAACAGCACAATCCCCACAGCCCATTCAGCCACAACAATTTCAGCAAGCCCCATTGAATGCTCCATCAGCACCTACATTTCCAACAAGTCCATTATTTCCAAGTAGTCCGAAAGGAATGTGAATATGACAGAGCAAGAGCACCCAATGCCTAAAGACATCCTTGCTGAAATAATTGAAAAGGGTGATGAAGAATTTTTAATGAGTTGCTATGAGGTTCATAAGGAGTTTGCAGTCAAAGCAGGTAGAAAGCCTGATTCATTAGAAGAATATACAAAATGGTTTTATAGAGAAAGAACTGAAGAAGAAATAAAGCAGGCAGAAGAAGAGCAAGACAAGTGGGATACTTATTTAAGACACAATGGCTCTATAGGTGCTCGTGCTCGCAATGCACCCAAGCTGAGCCTATTTGCTAAATTTCAAAAGTTCACTCACAAACTTTTCAGTTAGCTTTTGATGTTCTTTAGTCAAATCACTTAAGTAATCCATTGCATCAGAGCTTAGTGGATTTAAGAATTTAGTGTTTGCATCTATAAATGCATCTAAAGACTTTTGTATATAACTACCAAACATCTCTCTTTGTTCCTCGTTATATTTGTATAGACAAATAATTTTCATAAGGAAATCATTGGAGAATTGACTCACTAAATCTGTATTTTCTAAGACGAGACTAACAATTACTGAACGAGTTAAATCCTCATTGGTTTTGGCATCAACTATTTTGAGTGGTATGCCTTTAGCAATTAGGTTTTGAAGTTCTTTGAAGGCGATATATTCACTATCGAAGGTGTCATATAACCTCCTGCTTGAATACTTTTTAATAATTCTTTCTCTTTCTTCCATATCGTAGATGATACGAAATTTAAGTAAAGATTGCCTTAGTAATAATGCTACTGTATTGATAGTGCTTTATTAAGGGTTTTTTGTGCTTTTGTTATTTTTTGCCTATCTCGCTCAGCCTTAAGTGCTTTATTGGCATTATCTTTTTGAGTCTGCAACGCTTTAATACGAGCTTTTTCAGGTGTTAAGGGTTTGGTGGGTGCTATTTCTTTAATGAGCATATTAGGCAATCTGTTGTGGTTGATGAGGGACATTTGCAGAGCCAAAGATTGCTTGAAATAGTTTGTATGCCTGTGCTTGGTTCTGTGCATATAAAATTGTTTCTACCCACATACCACTTGCATTAACGATTGCTTTATATCTCTTCATACATATATTTATTTTTTCTTATATTTAGATGAAAAATTAGCAACAATTAAATTAAGACTTTCAAAATCACATCACGCTTCTGTTCAAGCGTGTATCCAACAGTTCCATACATATTAAATTCACTTCCACCACTACTATGCCCCGTAATACTTTCAGCTAGGCGTGTGGGTATGTCGTTTCTTGCCTTCATTCTGTCAATGATTGCGTGCCTGAACATATGACTCTTAAAGTCAAATTCTTTAAGCGTTTTCTTAATAATTTGCGAACAGCTTGAATTGCCGTTATCCCTTGCGTAGTGCGGAACAAACCATTCACTGTTTTTCTTTTTAGCAATCTTGTATAGCTCTTTTGCGGCATCAAGCGATACTCCGCATAAAGGCACAGCACGAATACTAGACTTTGTTTTTCTATCACTCAAAGCATTTCGTCTAATCCATAAGTGCGGTATGTCGTGCTCTAATACACAATCTTCCAATCTTGCGAATAATGGCTCAGACAGTCTAAACCCCGTATTGAGTTGAATGAGTGCCACCAACTTATGTGGCGTGCAGTTTTTTAATAAGCACTCTTTGACTTGATGAATTAGTTGAGTGGTAATGATTGGCATTGGACGCTTGTTATCGCCCTCACCCCTAATCTTTAATGCCCTAAATGGGCTTAGCCTATCTATATCCAAATGCTTAAATGCCATATTGAGCATAGCGTTTAGGGTGTTGTTATGTTTGCGAATGCTCGTTGGACTTAATCCCCTCGCAAGTTGATAGTCTCTGTATTCAGTGATGTGCCAATGCTTTAGCTCATCTAAAGTTAAATCACCAAAGAAATCCTTAAAACTACGAAAGTGATAATTTGCGTGTTTAACAAATGTTGGACGATGCGAAGAAGTAGCTTCATTCATATAGATTTGGAAAGCATCTGTAATAGTTGGCAACTTACCATTTCTTTGTTTAGCCAAATGCTCACTTATTACTTTGGCAAGGAACTCTTCTTCAAAGTTCATACCATTGACATTGATTAAGCGTTCAATTTTGTCAAAGACAATTGGGTGGGGTTTTATTACGACAGCTCGCATAGTTTTATTTCAATTAGTTAATGAAGCAGGCAAAAGAAATGGGCAGTTAATGCCCATAAACCTATTTCCCAAAAGCTTGTCGTGTTGCCAAACTCATATCGTTAATAGCATCATCTAACTCACCATTTAATACAGCAACCTTTAGCGACTTAAGCGTAGCAATAAGCTCATCACCATTGTTAAGTTCAATTGCATTGGCGCCTTTTTTATTAAGTGGCAGAGTTTTAGCCCCATACTTAATTGCTAAATTAATTTTGCCTGTATCACCAATCCAAAACCACTCACGCACACGCTTAACTGTTTCAACAGTCATACGCTCACCTGTTTGTTTATTTGTGTAATTCTTAAGTTTCTTTGGTGCGAAGGTGTTGCCCGCTTTTTGAGCTTCACAAAGTTCAATTTGTTCGTGTAGCTTGGCACATAGCTTATTGCGACGCATAACAATTGGAGCGACTGATTGATGCTTTTTGCTAACAACTAATTTAAGACTGTTTAATGTGCTCATTTTGTTCTCCTATAAGTTAATGGGCACACTTAATTTATTACCTGAAAACTTATGAGGACAACCTCTATTTGCCTAAATAACCTACGAATAGATAAGAAAAAAGCTAATTAAGTATGGTTTTAATAGAGCAGTAAAAGTGCAATTAAAACCATACTTAATTTGCCTATAAATTGCCTAAAAACCCTTAAAAACAGCCTACCCTACAAGCCTCTATTTATATAAGGAAAACAAGAAAAATAAGAGGTTTTATTAGATATAGCTAAATAACTATACAAATGAGACATAAAAGTTGGCACGCTGAATGTAATAGTGCCGCGTAATCCGTTCTGATGTGAGACGGTAAGCAAACGAGTTGCTCATTACTCGCTGTATCGCACTACCTAGCTATATGCTAGATGCCTTAAATGCCACACCAATGTGTAGAAGCGTTTGCGATGCTGTAATGGTTGTAGCGTAGTGATACGCAAATAAAGTGAGTGGGATGCCACATTAAACCCACAAACACTCCACAAAGCTACTGATATAGGCTGTGGATGTGTTGCGTTAGACGAGCACTTAAAAGGTGATAGCAAAACCTACCTTCCTTGTTAAATCAAGTTGTGTGTATATCAGTTATGTAAAACCTCAGCAAAAGGTTTCTTTATCGCTACGCTCTTAAATGAGCGTGGCTTATGGTTCCTAGCAAAAGGGATTAAAAGCAAAATCAATCAAAAAAGATATAGGAAGAGATGTGGCAAACAAAAGCGTTAGCTTTTGTGCAGACACAAGCAGACTACGAAGTAGTATGCTTTTTAATTCTTATTTGATATAAAGAAGTATGGAGCAAATAAAAGACGAATCAAATAGTTATATTGTTAGTGAAATGGCTTGTATTGCCGTTTATTTCAAAAAGAAATTAAATGGGAGAAGTGCAAACCTATCCTTTGATTCCAAAATCAAAAGATTTATGGATGAGTTTGAGGGGCAATCAGCTTACATTGATATTGATGATTTGGAATATGTAGCAGTTGATTGGTTAAATGAGAAAGAGCCAAATACATATCAGCTATTTTCAACATCAAAAGCACAATTAGTTATTAGCTATGGCAGACATGAATGGCAGAGTAAAAGCTTATCTCCACACGAGATATCCTTTAGCGATAACAAAGCATTTATTACTTGGCAAGTAGAAAGCATGGAATATTTGAATGGTATTGCAAATGCCATCAATGCCAATGAAGAGCTAAGTGTAAAGATTGAGATAGCCTGCAATGACAAAAAGATTGGTGAGCGACTTGGTGAAAAAATACTAAAAGAAGATATCTACAAAATTTCAGTGATGTTTGATAAATGAACAAAACTGTTTACTACCTGACAGGTATGGGTGGACGCTTAGACAAAGGCTTGGGTAGAGGCTTATTGGATAAGGGGTTCAATGTAAAAGGTAGAGAGCTATATGGCGATTTTAGAAAATATGAATTTCAATTGCAGATTGAGCTGATTGCTAAGGATTTAACCAATCTTTTTTGGGATGAAAGTTGCTGTGTAATTGCCAATTCATTTGGTGCGTATTTGTTTCTTAATGCACAAGCAATAATGAAACCTTACATTGGCAGGGTGATTTTGCTATCACCAATTATTGGCGAGTTTTCTAATGAAGACACCCTAACCACCTTTGTGCCACCTCGTGCAGGTAAGCTCTATGAGCTTGCTAAAGCCGAAAAATTCCCCAAGCCTACTAATTGTGAAATTTATGTTGGTGAGCAAGATTGGCAAAGTAATCCAAAGAATGTAGAAAACTTAGGTGCAATGTTAGGCATCAAAGTAAACATTGTTCCTAATGCAGGGCATATGCTCCCTAAAGCCTTTGTAGAAAATATATTGGATGGCTTAATTTGATAAATGGCTCAATCATTTGTGGCTTGGAAATCCTTATATTTGGTTTCAAAACCAATGGCTCTCATTAATTTCCATGGTTAAGAGATTGGGCAAATTGTTTAAGGCAAATATTGCCCCAATAAGATTTTTGTTTTCGCGTTCCATCTCAATCTAAAGCTCGATTGATTTTGTATTCCAAGTTCAATAACGACTTCGTATGGAATTTTTAGTAATTTCAATAGTTTCAGGTTGGGATTAAAGAAAACGCATATGAGGTAATCAAATTTAAAATCAATATTTTTAATGTCAAAAGAAGTATTGTTATTTAGGCTCTCAACAACACGAGATTTGATTTGATAAGTTTTGCCACTTATATCAGTAGCGTCATAACCCTTTTGAATGGTGCTGTCAGATAGCTTGAGCCCTAAGTTATTGCTAATTAGCCATTCAGCATAATCACCTTCTAAGCTCCTATCAGTTCGCAGAATGCCTAAGTCTTTAAGTGCATTCTTTGCCTCTAAGTATTGTGCAATTAATTTTTCTGAGTTTTTTAGCATACCCAAAGTGTATAGCTTTTAGCTAATACCTCAAATCAACGCTATAAACGCATAACAAACGAAAGTGAATAGCAATACGGCAGAGAAGTGCTCAAACAGCGCATAGACGCTTTACGCAAGTCTTCCAAATTCTGTGGAAATTAAAAAAATAAGAAATTATTCACATGTTTCTTATAAAGAAGATATCTTAAAAACGAATATGAAGCTGGAGGTGTAGAGGTTGCTGTCTAATGTACAAAAACAAAAATTGCAACAAGTATCCAAAAGAAAGTACCAAAAACCATAATTGGTTTCATATTTTTTTCAATAAAATTTTCGGATGAGTCTTGTATTGTCACCACTTTAATTGGCTCTGAATGGGTGGGATT